>Ga0272448_1000037_pt1 | contig 181445 bp, 156 predicted proteins | sample YNPCB0191_FD_202220 | JGI IMG/M metagenome (GOLD analysis project Ga0272448, IMG submission 202220) | Hot spring sediment microbial communities from Yellowstone National Park, WY, United States - YNP-CB-019-1 | ecosystem: Environmental > Aquatic > Thermal springs > Hot (42-90C) > Sediment... | reverse complement strand
TAGAAGAAGAGAGACCAAGAGAGATGTTAGTAAAAATAGGGGCTGAGAATTTACCATTATCAAAACTACTGGCGATAATTTTAAGGACAGGGAAAGAAGGTACGAGTGCCGAAGAACTTGCGAAGGTTCTACTTAATCAGTATGGTTCTCTTAGAGCAATAGATTCTGTGCCAGTTTCTGAGTTATCTAACATTGAAGGAATTGGCTTTACAAAGGCTGTTCAGATAAAGGCAGCACTGGAAATCGGCAAAAGATTTTTTAAGGAATCAGCACAGGCAAAGAAAAAATTAAAGAAACCAGATGATGTAATTGAATATGTCTCTGAATACTATGCACCTTACTTGAGAGATAATGAGAAGGAATTCTTCAATATAATCCTTCTGGATATTAAAAATAAACCGATAGATAATATTGAAATCAGTAAAGGGAGTATAAATGCCACTGTTGTTGATCCTAAAGAAATTGTCAAGAATGCATCACTAAAGTCTGCGTCATCTATCATACTGGTTCATAATCATCCATCAGGAGAGACTGAACCATCAAAGGATGATATTGAATTAACAAATCGGATTAAAGATGCATGCAATATTTTGGATATAAAGGTATTAGACCATATAATTATAGGTAAAAATGTAGGAGATTTTTATAGTTTTGCAAAACATGGATTGATAAAATGAATAAAAAGCAACTTATAAAATTATTAAATTCAGGCGAAACTGAAACAGTAGAATTCAAGAAAGAACCTAATGAATCTTTTTACAAAACCATTTCTGCTTTTGCAAATACAAAAGGAGGAATAATTGTTCTTGGAGTTGGGGATAATAAGGAAATATCTGGCATTGAGCCTTCAAATAATTTTTTAGAAAATTTAACAAATCGCATTGTAAATAAACTTTCAATTTATCCAGATATAAGCACTATAGAAATTGACGGTAAACGAGTTTTAATAATAAATATTGCCAGTTCAGCTTATCCTGTTTCGTATGAGGGTAGTTATTATGAAAGAGTTGGAAATACAACCAGAGAGATGAGTTCTAAAAAATTGCAGGCATTTATGCAGAGTAAAAATTCATGGGATTCTATTCCCGGTAATTTTTCATTTGAAGAAATAGATAAAGAAACGGTTAGGCAATTTGTTCAACTTGCAGTGAAAAACAAACGCTTAACAGATATTTCTGCAAAAGATTCGATAAATCTAATTCTGGAAAAGTTAGGAGTTTTAATTGATGGAAAATTAACCAATGGTTCTATTCTCCTATTTGGCAAAAATCCCCAGAAATATTTTATAAATCTATGCGTAAGAATTGGAAGATTTAAGAATGAAACAACAATCATAGATGACAAGTGGGCAAAGGGAAACCTTTTCAGACAATTCGAAGAAACTATAAACATTATCAGACAACATATAAGCGTTCGCTATGAAATAAAGGACTTTCAGAGAGAAGACATCTGGGATTATCCAATTCCTGCTATTCGTGAGGCATTGCTAAATGCACTTGTTCATAGAGATTATTTCAATATTGCAAATTTTATTTTGATCAAAGTTTATGACGACCATATCTGGTTTCATAATCCTGGAGGTCTTCCAGAAGGTATCACTATTGAGCAGTTAAAAAAGCCACACAGTTCAGTTTTCAGGAATCCTCAAATAGCAAAGATATTCTATCTTGCAGGTTTTATTGAGCAGTATGGCAGTGGAACTGTAAGAATAGTTCAATGGATGAAAGAAGCAGGACTTCCTGAACCAGAATACAAAGAGGAGATGGACGGATTTTCTGTGTATTTTTATAAGGACGTTTACACTGAAGAGAATTTAAGGAAGATGGGATTAAACGAAAGACAGATTAAGGCGGTGATGTATGTGAAGGAAAAAGGGAGAATCACGAATAGAGAATACAGAAGTATGTTTGGCATTACAGATAGAATGGCACTTATTGACATTACTAAACTTTGCTCGAAAGGTATATTTGAAAAAGTTGGTGTTACTGGACGAAAAACAGAATATATCTTAACAAGTAAAACCCGAAATAAACCCGAAATAAACCCGAAAGTTCTTGAAGGAACAAGAAATAATCACGAAAAATGAAATAAGATAAGCATGAAAATGACAGATTCATATAAACTTCCAGAAGGCTGGAAGTGGGTAAGGCTGGGGGAGGTGTGCGAGATAAATCCACCTCGTCCTAAAGATTTTTTTCGCTCACCTGAGGCCCCAACTACATTTGTTCCGATGGCAGTAGTTGATGAAAAAACGGGCGATATTATCAAGCCCGAAGTTGTCTCGTATTCAGAAGTTTTTAAAGGCTACACTTATTTTGAGGAAAATGATGTCCTTTTTGCAAAAATTACTCCCTGTATGCAAAATGGGAAACATGCTATTGCTCGGAATCTTATTGATGGAATAGGTTTTGGAACTACAGAATTTCATGTATTGCGATGTAAAAACGATGTTATTCCGGAATGGATACATTACTTCATCAGACAACCTTGCTTTTTACAGGAGGCAACAGCGTATTTTACTGGTTCTGTTGGTCAGCAAAGAGTACCCGAATATTTTTTGTCAGAATATATTATTCCTTTGCCCCCAATTGAAGAGCAGCGTCGCATTGTCACGAAACTCCAAGAGCTTATGCGGGAAGTTGAGCGTGCAAGAAACGCCTGTGAAAAGCAACTTGAGGCAATAAAGGCACTACCTTCAGCATACTTGCGTGAAGTATTTGAATCAGACGAAGCAAAGAAGTGGGAGAGGAAGAGGTTGGGGGAGGTGTGTGAGATTTTTAGTGGTTCATCTGCACCACAAGATAAGAGGTATTTTGAAAATGGAAAATATCCATTTGTTAGGGTGCAGGATATAGGTAGATATGGAAGAACAGATAACTTAATAGAGATTAAGGATTATATTAATGACATAGCAGTAAGGGAACTTAACTTGGTAAAAGCCAAAAGGGGTACTATTCTTTTTCCAAAAAGTGGAGCAGCTATTACAACAAATAACAGGGCTATTCTTGGAGTTGACGCTTTTATCGTTTCTCATCTCGCAGCATTGAGATCAAAAGATGAGATTGCTGACACCCATTTTATTTATTACTTGTTGTGTTTAATTGATATGGTTCAATATATGGAAAATCCAGGTTATCCGTCGCTCAAACTATCCACAATTTCAAAAATCTCTATCCCTCTACCATCCTTAGAAGTTCAGCATCGCATCGCCACAGAACTCAAAGAGAAGATGGCTTATGTTGAGAAGCTTCGTAAATCTATTGAAGAACAGTTAGAGGCAATAAACGCTTTACCACAGGCAATTTTAAGAAAAGCATTTAGAGGAGAGTTAACAAGATGAATTTAGAGAAGATAAAAGAAAGAGCAAAATACGAAAGAGCAAAATACGAAAAAAATATGATTATTCAGCATCGTCAAGGCCCTGCAATTGTTATTGCCGGTCCTGGCTCAGGTAAAACTACCACATTGGCAGAAAGGTTAGTGAGTCTCTGTAATGAGACAGACCCGTCTCGGATTATTGCCATAACTTTAACAAACAATGCAGCAGATGAGATGAAGGAAAAGGTTAAGGAAATATGCCATAAGTTAAAACAAGAACCTCCTGAGCTACGTATCAGTACAATGCATTCTTTAGCCAAAGGATTACTGCACCGTTATTCATCCAACTTACCCTTACCGGCATCGTTTAGAGTGGTCAGTAAATTGCAAGAAAGTATGTTGCTTGAGGATGTTCGTGTAGAACTAAAAAAACAAAATGTTAATCTTGGACGCTATCAAAATAGATATCTCAATCGTTTTAAAGCATCTCTAGCATTTGTTCCACCTTCAGACCGCGATATAATTGCTAAAATTCCATTTAGGGAAGGACTTGCCACTCAAGAGCAATTTGATAAGTGCTATCAGTCTCTTCTTGACTATTACCATAGTGTGGATTGGTATAATGTTATCGCACTTGCGGTAGAACTGTTGCGTGAAAATAGAGATATCCTTGATGAAGTTGCCAACGGAATCGACCATCTGCTTGTAGATGAATACCAAGACTTAAACCGTGCAGATCACGAGTTAATTCGGTTGCTTTCAATGAAAGCTAAGTCTCTGATGGTCTTTGGTGATGATGACCAAAGTATTTATCAGACTGGAAGATTTGCAGATCCTGGAGGTGTAAAAAGATTTAGAAAAATCTACCCCGAAGCGAAAATCTATCCGCTTTCGGTATGCTGGCGTTGTGGGTCATCAATTTTAAATGCAGCTTGGAATTTGATAAATGTGGGGGAGGAGCGGTTACCTGAGCGCATGCCCAAAGAAAAACCCATTTCAACCTTTGAAATGGGGACTGATGAGTTCGAGATAAGGTCGCTTAAGAGCGAAAAGGCAGAGATACAAATCCTTTATAACGAAGTGCAAAAGGAGTTGAAGAGAACCTCGCCCCCTAAGAACATCTTGATTCTCTTTCATAGTAGACAATTAGGGCAAAAATATGTTGATGCACTACAAAAGAAAGGTTTGCAGATGGAGAACCTATTGGGTCAATCTCAGACAGTTTCTGAAGCAGTGCTTTTGCTTTACGAATTGTTGAGACTTGTAAGAGACGAATCTGATAATTTGGCTTCAAGATATCTTCTTCAAAAATTATTTGATATGCAGCCTGACCGGATTGCTAAAATTAGAAAAGTATCACACAACCAGAATAAATCTTTATGGCAAACATTAACAGAGATGGATGATACTACAGAAATGATAAAGGTATGGGACGGAAATTTAAAAAGATGGCGTCAAACGGATGATGCTATTGAAAGATTAAAAGAAATAATTAAAGCTCTTAAAATCCATAGTGATCTTAAAATCCATAGTGATCCAGAAATACAAAAAATTCTTGCATGGTGCGAGCAAGAAGAAAACCTCACATTTCACAAACTTATAGACCGCTTAGAAGAAGGAGTTAATTTTGAAGAAGAAACCCTAGTAAAAACTGCGGAAGATCCCGCTACTCGAATTATAATTATGACCATGCATGGTGCAAAAGGGTTAGAGGCCGATGTGGTCTTTGTGCCAGCCCTCGAAGATGAGCTAATGCCTAATCGATGGTATGAACCTGAACAACGAAGGCTTCTATATGTTTCAATGACAAGAGCGAAAAGAAGGTTATTTTTGAGTTGGGCTTGGAGCCGTATTGGCCGAAGTATCTATCGGTCCTCTAATCGAGCTGAAACAGGTAGAGCGCGTTCTAGATTTTTAGATAAAATTGAAGATAAGCGAGATTATGAGAACCAAAAACAATCGTAAAATCACAACTCCACAATCATTGAACGCTTACATAAAATCAATCTGCGATATTATGCGCCGTTCCGGAAGGGCAGGTGCTTTGCAGTATGTGCCTGAACTTACTTGGATCTTTTTTTACGCATACTTGACGAGATAGAAGATAGAGAAGAAGAACAGGCAAAAGCATTAAGTGTAGAATTCAGAGCATCTCTTGATTATCCATATCGCTGGCGGGACTGGGCATCGCCAGAGGGAAAAAAGAGGATTGAATTACAACAGGGAACACTTGGGGCATTTATGTCATTTGTTAATGGCGAACTTATACCATATCTGCGTAACCTCAAGAATAAACCTGGCGCAACATCCAGACAAAAAATTATAAGTGAAGTATTTTCATCTACTGAAAGAACGAACATAGATACCGAACGAAACCTCCTTGACATCCTTGATAAAATTGATTCCCTTTCAGCAGAAAGTATAGATGAAACACATATGTTTCCTATCTCTCAGGTCTATGAAGGATTGCTTCAGAAGATGGGTGAGAAAAACAATGATGGTGGACAATTTTTTACTCCGAGAGAGGTAATTCGGGTAATGGTAAAGGTGATTAACCCTGAAATTGGCGAGACAATTTACGACCCCTGCTGTGGCACAGGTGGCTTTTAGCACAAGCATATCAGCATATGAAAGAAAAAGTAAAAACAGCAAGTGACATAGAAACACTTAAAACCAGCACATTTTATGGCAGAGAAAAAGAAAATCTTGTATATCCAATTACTCTGGCAAATCTTATTCTTCAGGGAATAGATGAGCCACATATATGGCATGGGAATACATTAACGGGCTTAGAGGTCTATGGTGGACTGTTTTTAGATGCACCGGCACTTTTTGATGTGGTGCTTACCAATCCTCCATTTGGTGGAAAAGAAGGTAAGGATGCTCAAACACGATTTGCCTATAAGACAGGTTCAACCCAGGTCTTATTCCTCCAGCATGTGATAGATAGCCTTAAACCTGGTGGAAGATGTGGAATTGTAATGGATGAAGGGGTTTTATTTAGGACAAATGAAAATGCCTTTGTCCAGACAAAGAGAAAACTTCTTAATGAATGTAATCTGTGGTGCATAGTCAGCCTTCCACCTAAAGTATTCGTAAATGCAGGAGCGGCGAGTAAAACTAACCTTTTATTCTTCACCAAAGGGAAACCTACAGAAGAAATATGGTATTACGACTTATCTGATCTAAATATAACAAAGAAACAGCCATTGACGATTACGCATTTTGAAGAATTTTTCAAATTACTTCCTGAGAGAGGGATTTCTGAGCATTCATGGCGTGTATCAATAGAGGAGATTAAAGCGAAGAATTATGACCTTAAGGCAGTTAATCCAAATCGTAAAGAAAGGGAAGATACAAGGACGCCCCAGGAGTTGCTTTCAATAATAGAATCGCATACAGACGAGATTAAGGGTATAATGGCTCTATTAAGAAAAAAAGGAGTGTAAATATACTATAAAATATGCCGCTTATGAAACACAGCATAAAAGGTTTGTGCCTTATGATACTCACTCAGATTTTTGCTTCGCAATAACTTCTTTTACGCAGGGGACATTAATAATTTTATCTTGACTTTTAATTGGAGGTGTATAAAATAATAATGTGGGTATGAAAACTAAAATCTTGGAAGACAAATGGTGCGGAATGAGGAAATTATTAAAAATAGAGAATCCTGGCTATTCAGCCCGAGTTGGTATATACGAAATACTTCGTCTATGAACGAGTTAGGCGCAATGCCGTGCCTAAAAAATATAAGTATGACAAAAATATTAGATGGAAAACCTGAGAGCAATTCCAATGATAAAATATTAAAGGGGCAGTAACTATGGATACTATTCAAAAATTTCAAGAGCTACTTAAGGAGCTTTTTCAGTTTGAATTTTCTGATCTGGATTTCGGGATTTATCGTGTTCTAAACTACAAACGAGACAGGGTTGAGAAGTTTATTCAAGAAGACCTTAAAAATAAGGTTGAGAATGCTTTCGCTAAACATAAAGATGAAAGACTGGCTGACATAAATCGGAGATTTGAAGAGGCAAAAGAGAAGGTTGCTGAAACATTAGGGAAAGAGGCATTTACTCCTGCTGGAGAGCTTAAAGAAGAGTTTAAGGATACTCCTCTGGGCAGAAAATTTCTTCTGGTAAGAGCACAAAAGGATGAGGCAGAGGTGATTGACGAAATTAAATCACAGGTTTTTAACGACCTTTATAATTTCTTCTCCCGATACTACGAAGAAGGCGATTTTGCTCCCCATTACCGCTACTCCACAAAAGGGCACGAATATGCCATTCCTTATAATGGCGAAGAGGTAAAACTCTACTGGGCAAATTCCGAGCAGTATTACACAAAGACAGGTATTCTTTTTCGGGACTATACATTTAAAGCCGATGATTACAAAGTTATCTTTCGTATCGTTTCAGCAAAAGAAGAATTAGCTTCAAATAAAGCCACAAAGGAAAGGTTTTTTGTCCTTGACGATGGAAAACCGTTAACGATTGAAGATAAGTCATTAATTATCCGTTTTCAGTATAGAGAACTTACTGAAAAAGAGGTAAAGCATTATGAGATAGAAGGGGGAAGCAATACCACAAAGCAGGAGAAGATTAACCAGAAGAGTTATGATGAGATTTTGAAAGGGATTAAAGATGTCACGCTAAAAGGATTTTTAGAGCAAATAAAGAATGAAAAGCCACTGCTTCTTTATCACCTGAGTAGATTTACTGCCAAAAACACAAAGGATTATTTTATTCACAAAAACCTGAAAAAATTCTTCTCCGAACAACTGGATTACTTTATCAAAGCCGAGGTCTTAGATATTGAAACCCTGGAAAAGGATAGATTCTTAGATAAGCACATAACCAGAGCAAAAGTAGTGCGGGAGATTGGTGAGGAGATTATTGATTTCCTTTCACAGATTGAGGATTTTCAGAAAAGATTATGGGAGAAAAAGAAGTTTGTCTTAAAGACAGAGTATGTGATAACAACCGATAGAGTGCCAGAAGAATTTTACGAAGAGATTTGGAAAAATAAAGAGCAGAGAAAGGAATGGAGGGATTTAGGATTTGAAATACCAGAAAAGAAGCAAGACTTAAAAAATAAGAAATTACCAATTGATACAAAGCACTTTAGTATTGAATTCAAAGAGAAACTCTTTGAGAAACTCACTGAGAAGGCAGATTTAGATGACCTATTGGACGGCTTGCTCATAAAAAGCGAAAACTGGCAGGCACTGAATTTGCTTTTAGAAAAGTATAAAGGAAAAGTCCAGACAATTTATATTGACCCTCCTTTTAACAAAGAAACTGATGCTGATTACCTTTACAATGTGAAGTATAAGGATTCTACCTGGGTAAGCCTGCTGGAAAATAGATTAAGGGTGGCAAGACAATTATTGAGCGACAGGGGAAGCATACTTGTAAATTCTGATGATAATGGAAATATGTTTGTTAGGCTTTTGATGGAAGAAATTTTTGGAAGAGAAAATTTCAAAAATGAAATTATTTGGTGTTATGAAAAACCCGGAGGCCCAGCCGATAGATTAAAAAATAATCATTCTACTATCTATTTCTTCGGAAAGACAGCAGGTTCACTACTTAATCTCATTTTTGTTCCTCGGAAAGGTGAGACAGAGTTGATTAGACGTGAAGGAAGATGGGGGACAGAATATGAAGGAAAAATCTCCCCTGATTGGTGGATTGATATTCCATCGTTTGCTACCATGATGACGGCGGGTGAAAGAACTAAACATAGTATAGGAATCGACTTCTTAACGCAACAACCAGAGAAGCTTCTGCAAAAGGTTATTCAAATGTCTTCTAACGAAGGCGATTTGGTTATGGACTTCTTTTTAGGCAGTGGCACAACAACCGCAGTAGCACATAAACTCAAAAGAAAATGGATTGGCGTGGAGATGGGAGAACATTTTTACACTGTAGTTTTACCAAGAATGAAGAAGGTCTTGGCTTATGATAAATCAGGAATTTCAAAAGAAAAGGATGTTAAAGAAAAATATAATGAAAAAACCGCCGGTGGTTTCTTCAAATACCAAATCCTTGAGCAATACGAAGACACTCTGGATAACATTGAGCTTAGAGAAAATAAGCAAGCGGAATTGAATTTTGGCGATGATTATCTTCTAAAATACTTCCTTGATTTTGAAACAAGAGAAAGCCCGTATCTTCTGAATATTGACAGCCTTAAAAATCCTTTTGTCTATAAACTTAAAGTCAATCTTTCCGAAGTTGGTGAGCCGCAAGAAGTGGTGCTGGATATCCCCGAGACATTCACTTACCTTCTGGGATTGAAAGTCAAGAAGATAAAGGCAAGAAACAACAGCGGGAAGTATCTGTTTATCCTTGGAGAAAAACAGGGAAAGGATATTGCAATTGTTTGGAGAGAATATCAGGATAACTGGAGTGAAGAAAAGTTTAAAAAGATAAAGAGTTTATAAAGCAGGAGCTAAAAGATTGGAAGCCACAGGTTGTTTATGTAAATGGACAGAGTGTATTGACACCAAATTTTGGGGATTTTCAGGTTGAGATAAAGTATATTGAGCCAGAGTTTAAAAAATTGATGGAGAGATAAGTATGAAAAGGCTTGAAGAGATAAAAAAAAGGTTGGGTAGTCTAAATGAAGAGGTAAGAAAGCAATATAAGGCAGAGGTGATAGGAATATTTGGTTCTTATGTCCAGGGTAAACAAAAAAAGAAGAGCGACCTTGATGTTCTTGTTAAATTTTATGAAGGAGCAACACTTTTTGAACTTGTTGGTCTTACTATCTTTCTTGAAGAAAAACTGGGCATTAAAAAAGTTGATGTAGTTCCTTATGACGCGGTAAGAGAAGAAATCAGGGATAGAATTTTTAAGGAGGCAGTTTATCTATGACTGATAGGGATATAAAACTTTATCTAAAAGATATATTGAAAGCAATGGAAGCAATTGAAAAATTTGTTAAAGATATGAATTTTGAAGAATTTAGAAATAATGACCTTGTTTCAAGTGCAGTTATCAGAAAATTTGAAATAATTGGAGAAGCCACACGAAATATCCCCCAGACAATAAGAAAAAAATATCAAGATATACCATGGAAGACGATGGTAGGTTTTAGGGATAAACTTATCCATTTTTACTTTGGTATCAGATATGATATTGTCTGGGAGACAATAAAATCAAAACTTCCTGAACTGAAAGAAAAAATAAAGAAAGTGTTTGAAGACCTGGAAAAAGAGAAATGAATATAGAAAAATATCTTATCCTGAACCAATACCTGCTTTTCCTCTTTGGAGTAAGTGATATCAGAGATTTGCTGAATGAGTTAAAGAATAAAAGCGAAGGCATTGATAGTGATGGAAGAAGTTATTTTGTAAATGCTTTAAGAAGTATTGAGAAACTTAAAATATCAAGCGATACTCTTCTTGCATATGATGAAAATATTCAATCTTATGTGAAGAAGATAAGCTACCGGCGTGAACCCATCTCTTTAAAGTACTTCCAGTATCTGGCGGTGCTTTTTGCCGAGATTGTGCTGGATAATCTTAAAAATAGAAAACTTGAGTTTCTGTATGAACTGAATGAATTCCTAAAAAATTATGAGGATAAGGAAGTAAAAAATCTTATCAGCGAGTTTAATGAAAATGACCTGAAAAAACTTGCCTTCTGGATGGCAACTGGCTCAGGCAAAACGCTTATTGCTCATATTAATTATCATCAATTCTTCCACTACAATTTGTTCTCCCTCGATAACATTCTCTTCATTACTCCCAACGAAGGGCTTTCAAAACAGCATTTTGAAGAACTGGAAAAGAGTGGCATTCCCTGCCGGCTTTACGCCGGTAGTTTAAATAGTGGGTTGAAGAATGAGAATGAGGTTTTAGTCATAGAGATGACCAAATTTGTGGAAGAGAAAAAGGGTGGAGGGGTAACGCTTCCGATTGAAGTTTTTGAAGGTAGGAATCTTGTCTTTGTAGATGAAGGCCATAAAGGCAGAAGGTCAGAAGAACAAAAATGGGCAAGGCTAAGAGATAGACTTGCCGAAAATGGCTTTGTTTTTGAATACAGTGCTACCTTTGGACAGATTTTAAGCGAGAAAAACGAGGAGACACTTCGTGAATATGCCAAATCAATTCTTTTTGATTATTCTTATAAATACTTCTATCTAGATGGGTATGGTAAGGACTTTTCCGTTTTAAATGTAAAACAGGCAAAAATTTCTGAGCAAGATTTTCAAGAAGTAATGTTTGTAGCTAATCTTTTATCCTTTTACGAGCAAATCTTGTTCTATGAGCAGAACAAGCGTTTTGCCAGTGAACATAACCTTGAAAAACCGCTCTGGATTTTTGTTGGCACAACAGTTACCGGAAAGGAAGAGGAGTCCGATGTTGTTCAGATTGTGGAGTTTATAAACAAAGTTATCAAAGATGAAAGCTGGGTTAAGGAGTGGGTAAAAGATATTCTGGAAGGCAATACAAAATTGAAAGATGAAGACGATAAGGATGTATTCAGTAGCAAATTTGAGTATTTAAGAAAAAGACAGGTAAATTTTGATGACTTATACCGAAAGGTTTTTGGCGGGAAGGGAAGCCTACGTGTATCCGAGTTGAAGAACGCTGAGGGAGAGCTAGGATTAAAGATTTCTGAGAATGATTATTTCGGAGTTATAAATATTGGCGATGTTTCTGGGTTCAAGGAGCAACTAAAGAGAAAAGGAATATCCGTAGAACAGGATGCGGTATTAAGTTCTCTTTTTGATGAGATTAAAAAGGAAAACCCTAAGATAAATTTACTCATTGGCGCAAAGAAATTTATAGAGGGCTGGGATACATGGCGCGTTTCATCAATGGGACTTCTAAACATTGGTAAAGGGCAAGGACCACAGATTATTCAGCTATTCGGAAGAGGTGTCAGGCTGAAAGGTAAAAGTATGTCTCTCAAAAGAAGCGAAGATCCCCGAGTTCGAGTCTTAGAAACACTTAATATTTATGGAATTAAGGCGGACTATCTCACCAGGTTTTTAGAAGCAATAAGAAAGGAAGAGGTGGAATTTGAAACAATTGAAATACCTGTGGAGTTTCAACATCGTGAGAAATGGGATACCCTTCCCTATCCTTACCCGAGCAAGACGGGAGAGGATTTTAAAGAGGAACAAATTCTAAGGCTTGAAATTGATGATAAGATTTACTTCTCAATTGACCTTTTGCCAAAGGTTTCAATGTATCTGGCTAAAGAGAGAAAAGAAGAAAGAGGAGAGGTTGTAGGAATTAAAGCAACGGAGATAAAAACAGAAGCTGAGCCACTAACAATTACGGAAGATAAAATAGATTTGCTTGATTGGGAAAGGATATGGCAGGAGATTTGCGAATTTAGGGTTGCAGAGGAGTGCTGGAATCTGGTTTTGGATAGAAACGGGCTTAAAAGCTTACTTTTATCAGATAGATATAAAATTATGGCGTTTCCTGAGCTTCTGGAGGTTAAAAGGAAAGACGATTTGCGGCGACTGGAGGAGATTGCTCTTCTTGTTATCAAAAAATATCTGGACTTATTCTATGGGAAATATGCCAGACGCTTTGAGACGGAAAACCTCCGTTACGATAAAGTAGGAAAACAGTTACCCTTGTTTGTTTTTGAAAAACCTGGCAAAAAGTATGGATATACAGTGCAGATAGATAAGAAAGAAAAGAAACTGATTGAAGATATAAGAAGCCTGGCAAAAGATTTGAAGAAACTATTAAAGGACGATAAGAAAACCCTGCCACGAATTTATTTTGATAGTCATCTCTATGTGCCAATATTGCTTCGGAGTAAGAAAATAGATAGAATCTCTCCAGAGGGTTTGGTGGAGAGTGAACAGAAGTTTGTGCTTGGGTTAAGGGAGTATTTGAAAACGCATAAAGACAAATTTCCAGTTAAGGTATATCTTTTAAGAAATTATCCTTTTTCCGGGATTGGTTTTCAGCTTCAGTGGTCAAAATTCTATCCTGATTTTATCATGTGGATAAAACAAGGTATAAGACAAACCATAGTCTTTATAGATCCGAAAGGATTAGAACACACCAAAGAATTAGACGATGAGAAGATACAATTTGCGAAGAATGAAATTAAGCAAATTGAGCAAACACTTGGCGACAAAAATATTAAATTGGAATCTTTCATACTTTCAAAGACTCCTTATGAAAAATTGATAGAGGGAAAAACAAATCCGCCTCCAAAAGAAGAATATATAGAGCATAATGTATTATTTTTAGACGATAGTGACTGGCCTGGAAGATTACTCAGCAATTTGATAAGGCAGAATTCCCCATGAGATACAACAGTTTAATCAAATATTAAAGGAAGGCACGGCACAGCGTATAACCCAGCATAAAATGCTCGTGCCTGATGGTATTACCCCAGCCTATGCCAGGACTTCTATAGGCAGGCAAATTTTTGCTTCGCAATAACTTCTTTTACGCTGGGGATGTTATCTGCTCATTGCACAGGGGAAAGGGAGGATGAATATGAAATATGCAATCGGGGTTGACCTGGGTGGAACAAATATAGTGACAATCCTTATGAATGAGAAGGGGAAAATAATAGCAAGGGATAAGCGTCTGACTGAGGGATGGAAGGGTAAGGAACATGTGGTCAATCGTATAGCAGAAGGGATAAACGCAGTAATGGAAAGCCAGCCATCAGGAATCAGGAAGAAAATCACAGGGATTGGAATTGGCACTCCGGGTCTTGTGGACCTGGAGAGAGGAATAGTGTATGAGGCGCCCAATATCCCGGGATGGAACAATGTGCCACTTTCAAGAATCTATAGAAAAAGATTTGGCAGACCTGTTTTTCTGGAGAATGATGCAAATTCTGCGGCACTGGGTGAATGGTGGATTGGAGCAGGAAAGGGAACAAGATATATGGTCTGCCTGACGCTGGGCACAGGCATAGGTGGTGGAATAATAATAGATGGCAAGGTTTATCATGGTGCAGATGGATATGCAGGAGAACTGGGGCACATTTCCATTTCCCTTGATGGTCCACGATGCGGGTGCGGAAATCACGGATGTATGGAGGCATATGCCTCAGCAATAGGGATAATAAAAAGGACAAAAGCACTCCTGAAAGAAAAGGAGAACAAGAAGAGCCTGATTTATAAATTAATCGGAGGGGATTTGAGCAAGCTTACCCCTGCAATAATTACCGCAGCAGCCAGAAAGGGCGATATGCTGGCAAAGAAAATCTGGAAGGATACGGGGTTTTACCTCGGTTCGGGTATAGCCAGTTATGTGAATATATTTAATCCTGAAATGGTAGTACTTACTGGCGGAATGACAGGCGCAGGAAACTTATTGTTCAGGCCGATGTGGCAGACAGTGCGCAGGCGTGCATTCAAGGGCCCGGTCAGGAAATTAAAAATTGTTGCAGGAAAGATTCCTGATGATGCAGGCGCGGTGGGTGCAGCAAAGACCGTATTCCAGCGCCTCTCGTAGCGAATTCAAATTATGGCGACCTTAATCTTTGACCTGGATGGTGTTATCTGGCGAGGGGAGAATCTTGTAAGTCCGGACATCCCCGCGATAATTAAAAGACTGGAAAGAAAGGGACACAGGATTTACTTTCTTACGAACAATTCTACCCTTAACCAGTATGGCTATCAGAGAAAGCTTGCGCGCCTGGGGATAAAGGTATTTTTAAATCAGATAATCTGCTCTTCAAATGCAGCAAGGCAATTTCTTGAGAAAAAACTTGAAAATTTGAAAGCCCGCAGTTTCAGGGGAGAAGAAAAGAAAGTAAATGTTTTCGTGATAGGTGAGAAACCACTGGTAAGAGAAATAGAAAGGCTAAAGGTAAGACTTGTTGGTGTGTATGAGCATAAAAAAGTTGATTATGTAATAGTGGGTGCTGACTGGCACCTGACCTACAAAAAACTGGAAAGGGCAGCAGAGGCTATACTTGAAGGAGCGTATTTCATAGCGACAAATAATGATAAGACCTATCCTGTACAGGGGAGAAGGCTCAGACCGGGTTGTGGTGCAATTGTTGCAGCGATAAGAGCATCCACAAACTGCAGGCCATATATTGTTGGAAAGCCAAATCCATTCATCATAAAAGGCATTCTTAAAAACCCCGGGCTAAATCGCAACTCCACCTACATAATTGGCGACAGGCTCGATACAGATATACTCCTGGCTAATCGCAGCGGTTTGAGGAGCGTGCTTGTTTTAAGCGGTACCACAACAGAGAAAATGGCAGAAAAGGCAAAGGGCAGAGAAAAACCAGAATATATAATAAGGAATCTTAAAGAAATAGAAAAGATACTGAAATGAGTGTTGAAACAGAATTAATAAGAAATTTCTGCATAGTAGCGCACATTGACCATGGCAAATCCACCCTTGCAGACCGGATTCTGGAGCTCACAGGTGCAGTGGACAAAAGGGAAATGCAGGAACAGGTGCTTGATTCAATGGAGCTGGAGAGGGAGCGCGGCATAACAATAAAGGCAAAGGCAGTGCGTATTAAGTACCGTGCTGAGGATGGAAAAGAGTATACACTGAACCTGATTGATACACCAGGTCATGTGGATTTCAGTTATGAAGTCTCCAGGAGTCTTGCAGCCTGTGAGGGAGCAATTCTATTGGTGGATGCAAGCCAGGGAGTGGAGGCTCAGACAATTGCAAATGCAAACCTTGCGCTACGAAACGCTCTCAAGATAATCCCGGTTATAAATAAGATAGACCTTGCCAATGCCCAGATTGAGCGCACGCGTTCCCAGCTACTGCAGCTATTAATGGATTCAGAATACCATGCACCTGATGCAATTCTGCTTGCAAGCGCAAAAACCGGGCAGGGTACAAAAGAAATTCTGGAGGCAATTGTCAGGAGGGTGCCTCCTCCAAAAGGCCTGTCTTCAGAGCCGCTTTCCTGCCTTGTGTTTGATTCAACATTCAATACTTATGAAGGAGTGGTTGTATATGTGCGCGTTATGAATGGAGAGGTTAAAAAGGGAGACAGAATCAGGCTTATGTCTTCAGGAAAGACTTATGAGGTGAACAGGGTTGGGGTTTTTGAACTTCGCAAGATGATTGAAACAGATTCCCTGGGTGCAGGAGAAGTTGGATACATTATTGCCAGCATCAAGGATATAAGGGATGTCCATATAGGCGATACAATAACACATGAGGATAGGCCCACTTCCTCACCCCTGCCCGGATACAGAAAAATAAAACCTATGGTATTCGCCAGTATTTATCCTGTAAGACCGGGAGACTTTGAAATACTGAAGCGTTCTCTGGAAAAACTGAGTTTGAATGATGCCTCTTTAACTTATACAATTGAGGATTCTCCTGCGCTGGGAGCAGGTTTCAGGTGTGGATTTCTGGGCTTGCTTCATATGGATATTGTAAGGGAGCGTCTTGAAAGAGAATACGGGCTTGAATTAATTCTGACAATGCCCAGCGTAAGATACCGTGTGGCTACTCACAGAGGAGAAACAATAGAAATTGATAATCCTTCCAGATTTCCTGACCGCTCTTCAATAGTGCGTATTGAAGAGCCCTACCTGAAGGTGATGGTGATAACACCGGTGAAATATGTCAGCAATATTATGGACCTGGTGCTGAAGCGCAAGAGAGGTATTTTTAAGAATATGAAATATATGGACGAAATGAATGTCTATCTTGACTATGAGATGCCCCTTGCTGAAATGATACTTGAGTTCTATGACCAGCTGAAATCAGCCTCCAGTGGATATGCGAGTATGGACTATGAATTCATTGATTACCGTCCCTCAGACCTGGTAAAGCTGGATGTGCTTGTGGCAGGAGAAAGGATTGACGCTCTTTCATTTATAGTGCACAGGAATGATGCAGATTACTGGGGCAGGGAACTTGCAAAGAGATTGAAGGCATTGATTCCCAGACACCTGTTTGAAGTGGCAATTCAGGTTGCAATAGGCGGGAAGATAATTGCCAGGGAAAACATACCCGCACTTCGCAAGTTTGTTACAGGAAAGTGCTATGGCGGGGACATAACGCGCAAGAGAAAGTTGTGGGAAAAACAGAAAGAAGGGAAAAAGAGGATGAAGCAAATTGGAAGGGTTGAAATACCACAGGAAGCCTTCCTGAGTATTTTGAAAATATAGACGAGTTGAAAAACATGAATAAAATGAAAGACAGGTTTATTGCTGGCGAATGGAAGGTTGGCTACAGCGAAAAAAATCAGTCTTTTGATTTTTCACATCGGTCAAAATGCCGGATTTACGGCAGGATCAAATTTGTAGCAATGCCTCCCCAGTACAGGGCAGGCGAGTGGAGAATTGTCCGGATACGGGATTCAAGTCCATGGAAATTCTGCCTTCTGGATACAGGGGGAGACAGGCAGGGTTATCTCCTTATGAAGGATTGCGGGAGCGCTGTTCGCATGGAGATTGTGCATAGGGCAGGCCAGAAATACGGTGGCATATTGACCTTTGAGGGCACCGCAACGCTGGGAAAGAGGACCTTTGCCTGCAGGACAGCTCCTTCGGAAAACAGCAGGGTCGTGCAGATGGCCTCCGGACCTGCTGACAGCTTGCTCAACGACTCACTGTTTGATATAGATATGGATACTGCCCTGCAGTTTAAAGCCCGGACAGTTAAAATTGAAACAAAGAATACCGGGAATGAATTCAGGATATTCCTGCAGGCACAGGCAGATGATGCTGCGGGCTGCTTTTTCGCCTTTGACCTGCAAGAGGATTTTTACCGCTCGCGCTGGGTTCCCTTTTACCGCCCGATTGACAAGAGGCATAATCCTTCTCCCCCGACAGGGTGGATGTCCTGGAACGTTTATTTTGATACTGCAGGGGAAAAGGAAAATCTTGAAGAAGCGCGGGTCGGTGCAGAAAAATTAAAGCCCTATGGCCTTAAAATCTGGTCTATAGAGTCCTGGCAGGAAAATTCGGACAGGCTTCCAGTGAGCGATTTTCATAACCTGACCCTGCGCGCCCATCCGGAAAAGTTTCCGCACGGGATGAAATGGCTCGCTGTGCAGATTCGCAAATTAGGTTTTATCCCGGGGATATGGACAGTGCCTTTCGGGACCGGGGACAGGAATTTTTATAGATCCCACAGAGAATGGTTTCTGCATAAGCCCGACGGCACACCAATGGAGAACTGGAACGGGCGTTTCGTGCTTGACCCCTCACAACCTCGGGTTAGAAAGCACATGGAAACAACACACAGGATTATGTCGCGCGAGTGGGGCTATGAATATTTCAAGATTGACGGAATGTCAGGGTTAAATTCAGGCTACAGCGCTCATTTCTTTGAACTCCCTGAAGTGAGGAGGGCTTTCAGATATCCCTGCCCGAATGCGTTTGAACTCTGCGTCCGTGCACTGCGCAGGGGAATAGGGAAAGACAGAATCTTTGCAGGCATGGCTCATTATACGGGCCCGGAAGTTCCTTTCTGTGATGCTCCCCGGATTGGCGCTGACGTAGTCTCGCCCAATAAACCACCGCAATGGCATAATTATCTGGACCAGGCGAGGTCAACACTTGCGCACCTGTTTGTCAACAACATCATCTGGTACAACGACCCGGATACATTGCTGGTTGGTGAGCCGACCCCAATTGAAACAGCACGGCTTGCAGCTACCGTGATTGCACTTTCAGGTCAGGTGATGTTTGCCGGGGATAAACTTGCGAATCTTCCGGACGAAAGGATGCGTTTGCTCCAGCGCTGTCTCCCGGTGTGCGATGTAGTTCCACTCGACCTTTTCCCTATTTATGGAGACAGGCCGGTCTGGGTTCTTAAAATCAGAAGACCTTTCGGCTCCTGGGACGTAGTTTCGCTTTTTAACTGGGACGAAAACAATGCCTGCGAAATCGGATTTACAATGCAGGAGGCAGGGCTTGACCCGGATAAGGAATACCTTGCCTATGATTTCTGGAATAATAAAATGCTGGGCAGGATAAAGGGGTGGCTGAAATTAAAAGTCCCGCCGAAGGCAAATGCTTTAATCGCTCTCCATCCTTATCTGGGACGTCCGCAGATTGTTTCCTCGGACAGGCACCTTACCCAGGGTGGGGTTGAACTTGTGGCGCTTAAATGGGACAAAAAGAAAAACCTGCTGAAGGGAAGAATTAACCTTGTGGCAAACAACCCGGCAGCCCTTGTGGTTTATGTGCCCGAGGGCTTTAAGCCTGAAGGAGCATCCTGTGACAGGGCAGATGTAAAATTGTCCGAGATGGAAAATGGAAGGACAGTAAAATTGAATTTATACAGCAAATGTGCAGCGAGTGTAAAATGGGGAATTCTTTTCAGCAAGAATGGGTGTCAGGGTTTGGGATCCGGCAGGCCTGGGGCCTGACACACAGAAAATGTTACGAAGCAGACAGATGGCGATTATCTTGATTTGAGGGGGACGTATGAAAAAATCAATGTTCTGGGTTCTTGTAGTTTGTGTGTGCATGCTGGTTGGGCAGCAGGTGCGGGGTTTTGACACGAGTCCGGTCAAATACACGTGTTTCAGGACGGATAAGCCGATAGTGCTGGATGCACTGCTGGATGACCCGATATGGAAGAAGGTGCCGCCGATGAAGGACTGGACCATATGCGTGGACAACAAAAAGCTTTACAATCCTGTAAGCTTTCCAACAACTGCGTGGATGTGCTGGGATAATGAGAATCTATACATTGCCTGGGAATGCATTGATGCTGACATAATGGGAAGCAGGACAAAAAAGGATGCAGATGTCTGGGAAGATGATGCGTTTGAAATCTATATAGACCCTGATGGGGATGGAAAGAACTATGTGGAGATTGAGATAAATCCGCTGAATAATAAGCTGGACTTATTGATTCCTGCACCCTGGAAAGTTCCATGGCAGGAGGCAGCAAAGTTTAACGTTGCGGATATGAAATTTGTAACCAGGATTTATGGAACCCTGAATTACAAATATGACACTGACGAGAAATGGGTGGGAGAAATCCAGATTCCGTTTGCAAGCCTTGCGGATGCTACCACGACAACGCTTCCGGTGAACCTTCCTCCTAAAAACGGAGATACCTGGAGGATACAGTGCTATCGTGCAGAGCACGGAACCAAGATAAAGGGAACTGCATGCGAATGGAGTGCCTGGTCTCCAACAAAGGCACCACACATACCGGAGGAGTTTGCAATCGTGACCTTTTCTGACAGAGTGCCTTAATGCAGGAGTTTGATTATCTTTAAGGATATCCTGTCAGGTGGATATCAAACATATATGAGACTCACCATTACTTTTGTTTTAGCAATGGTTATTGCCTGTAGTGTCTACAGCGGGGAGACAGAACCTGCAAGATATATATGCAGGTATGTGAATACTCCTCCTGAGATTGATGCCAGGATTGATAAATATCCCTGGACAGAAATAGAGGCGATTGAAAATTTCACCATAGTAAAAAAAGGTACTCCTCCTGTTTATAAAACCCGTGCCTGGATGTGCTGGGACGATACATACCTTTACACTGCTTATGAATTAGAGGACGATGATATCTGGTCTGACAAAGGAAAACATGACGAACCTGTCTGGGAAGCAGACAATATTGAGCTCTATCTGGACCCTGATGGAGATGGGAAGAATTATCCTGGAATTGAAATGAGCCCGCTCAATACATATATAGACCTGGTTCTTCCTGCTCCCTGGGTTGAGCCCTGGCAGAGGAGTGCAAAATGGGAGATGGAAGGTGTGAAGGTTGTCTCCAGGATATATGGGACATTGAACTACAAAGATGATATAGATCAAAAGTGGATTGCTTTTATAGCAATCCCATTTAAAAGCCTGGAGGGATTTGGAGCAGCCCATATTCCTCCAGAAGATGGAGATGTATGGAGGGCTGCGATATGGAGGTTTCAGAGAAACCGCAAAGGAAAAATCAGGTTTGAAGACCATACCTGGTCTCCCACAAGGGACCACCATGTTCCCGAAGAGTTCGGGTACATAGTATTTTCTAAGTAATCTGCGATTTATTCAAGAGGTCAGATAATAAAATGCCAAAAAAGAACCAGCGGGTGATAAAATATACAGTATTAAAAATTGAGAAGAAGTGTCTTTCAATGGATGAGGCATGGATGGGAATCTGCAGCACAAAAAAGGGGATTTCCCTTGTTGTATTACCCCGTTTGACAGAGGAAGAGGTGCTGCAGACAATTCGCGAACATACGCAGGGAGCAAATCTTGAGGAATCGCCCCAGCACTTTGAGAGTTTAAAGAAAGACCTTCTGGATTATTTTTCAGGCAGGAAGGTGGAATTTGACTATCCAATTGACTTAAGTCACTACACCCCGTTTCAGAGTGCTGTGTTCACTGCTACAAGGAGTATTCCGTACGGAGAAACCCGTTCATACCACTGGATTGCAAGAAAGATTGGAAATCCGAAAGGAAGCAGGGCAGTTGGCCAGGCACTGAAAGAAAATTCAATTCCTATTCTTGTTCCCTGCCACAGGGTGATTGAGCAGAATGGAAAAATCGGGGGCTTCTCCCCCGGGATAAAATGGAAAGAATGGCTTCTACAGCTGGAAGGTGTTTTACTCACTTAACGGAAAAAAATGAGTAATGGAAATATTCCTGTATTTATAGTTGAAGGAGATACACTGCCTGAGGTATGGGAAAAGGCGGTATTAAAAACCTGGAACGAAGGGATTCAAATCAAAACAGAATATGATAAACCCCAGGACCCTCCTTCCAGGGACTGCACGATGATTATGGTCTGTAAAAATCCTTTTAAGGAACCCAGGATTCATCGCGCATTTCCAGCAGGGCTTGAAGATCTGGAGGTTTATCGCCAGGAAGTCATAAACGGTATTCACGATTCCTGGATCTGTCCTGAAGAAGGCAAATGGACTTACACCTATCACAAGCGGCTTTTTGCCTTTGAGATGGAGGGAAAGATTATAAACCAGATAAATTACATAATTGAAAAGCTTTCAAAAACCCCATATTCCAGGCGGGCACAGGCAATTACATGGAATCCAATGATTGACCCCCCTACTGCTGACCCGCCCTGCCTGCAGAGGGTCTGGTTCAGGATTTTCAATGACGAAACCGGAAATCCTGTACTCAATATGAACACGCACTGGCGTTCAAGGGATGCATACAAGGCAGCTTTTATGAATATCTTTGCACTCACAGATTTACAGAGGGTTGTGGCTGAAGAAATTTCTAAAAGATTGAACAGGAAAGTATTGACCGGCAGGTATGTGGACATAAGTGATTCATTTCATATCTACGGCTCCTATTATAATGAATTCAAGGGTTTCCTGGATACACTTGGAAAGCGTTCTTTTGAAGAAAGAACCTGGACAACAGAGTTTGCAGAACCAATATTTGAAGAGGCGCGCAAAAAACTGGAAAAAGAAAAATGATTATAGGTGTAATTGCTGATACGCATATTCCAACAAGGGCAAAGGAATTGCCCGGGAAGCTGATTGAGCATCTGAAAAAGGTAGACCTGATTATGCATGCTGGCGATTTTGTACATCTGGAAGTCCTGGAAATGCTTGAGAAAATGAAAAGGGTTGAAGCGGTTTCTGGAAATATGGACGAAGAAATACTGAAAACAAAACTTCCCCCCAGAAAAATAGTGAAGGTGGGCAGTATAAAAATAGGGCTTGTGCACGGTTTTGACATTCCGTGGGACCTGAAGTACAGGGTCCCTGCTAATTTTAAAAAGAATGATGTACAGTGTGTTGTATACGGACATACGCACATCCCGAGGAATGAAAAAATCGGTGGAAGGCTTTATTTCAACCCCGGCAGTCCCACTGATACAATCTTTGCTGCTTACAGTACGTACGGAATACTGAGGATAGAAGGAAATAAGATACAGGGAGAGATTGTGAAGATTTAGCTTGCCTTGTTCCCGAGACTAAAGAATAATGGAGGTGCAGGATGGTCAGGAAAATGATTGGTGCAGTGGTTTTTCTGGAAATGGTAGCGGGCATTATAGTTTGTATGGCACAGGAGGGAGTAAGTCCTCTTCAGGCTCAGAAAGACAGGGTAGCAAAGGTGCTGGGGAAAAAGCCGATTGCCCTTGCAATAATACAGCCGGTTGGTGATGTAAAATCAACAAATCCTGTAAAGAAGATTGCAAAGGAACTGGGGATTGAACTGGTGACGCTTACAGCTGCACAGATGGCAGACCCCGATATCTTTACTCCAAAGAAATATCCCGTGATAATCTATACTGCCCTTGAAATGGGAGCCAGGAATTATGAGGGCAAGGACCTGATGCAGGCACTCATAAATTATATGTCTAAGGGTGGAATTTTAATCAGCACAGGAGGCTGCTGGCCCTTTTATTACGCCTGTGACTGGGACGGCACAAAATGGGCTCCAAAAGAAGTTCTGATGTTTGGAAAAGACCTGGGTCTTTTCATTGCAAGCAAATGGGAGAAACCACCTGAAGATAAGACCATTGTAATCAAGCATACTTCAGGAGATAAAATTTTTACATCCCTTCCAAAAGAATTTCCATATCCGGCGAAGGGAGATTTGAGACTGCGCTCCTTTGATGCAGGTGCAGCTGAGGAAGAGGGTGGAAATTATAAGCCCATCTTAACCGTTGAGGATTCTGATGGAGAGGCATATGGTGAAGTGCTGGCAGTTTATGAGCGCCCTTCAGAGTTTAAAAATTCCACAGTTATATTCATCTGGGGGACCCTTATAACCACCCAGTATGCGGATGGCATACTCGCAGATGCATTTGCTTATGCCCTGGAAAAAGCCAGCAAATAGGAATAAAAGTGCTTAAAAATATTCTGGTTATTGTTTCGGGTTATTTCATCGGTTCAATTCCCTTTGGATATATTGCCGGAAAATTAAAAGGGATTGACATTCGAAAGCACGGAAGCGGGAACATTGGCTCCACAAATGTAGGAAGGGTGCTGGGAAAGAAGGCAGGAAGGGTTGTCCAGGTTCTGGATATAGCAAAGGGGATTGCACCTGTTTTGATAGGGCGTTTTCTGGGGTTGAATATCAATGTGCTTGTCATAGCAGGTCTGGCTGCAATAGCAGGGCACAACTGGACAATATTCCTGGGGTTTAAGGGTGGCAAAGGAGTGAATACAAGCTTGGGCGTTGCCCTGGGATTATTGCCCGTACCTGCAATCCTGTGCCTGTTTGTGTGGCTTGCAGTGGTTTTTATCTGGAAGTATATTTCACTTGGCTCTATTACAGCAGCAATAGCATTTCCAGTTTTTGTGTTTGCATTCAGATATCCTGCAACAGTCAGGACACTTTCAATAATTGTTGCAATTTTTATTGTTGTCAGGCACAGGTCCAATATCAGGCGCCTCATAAAGGGCGAGGAGCCTAAAATCGGCAAGAAATCTGTTTAATTTTTTATTCAATTCTCAGGAGTTAGGGAATGGAAAAGATATCTGTGCTGGGAGCAGGAAGCTGGGGTACTACCCTTGCACTCCACCTTTACAAAAAGGGCTATAAGGTTGCACTGTGGGAATTCTTTCCCGTATATGCAAAAATACTTCAGAAGAAAAGGGAGAACATAAAATTTGTGCCGGGATTCAGAATTCCAGAGGATATACTGATAACCTCAGACATTAAATCTGCTGTTGAGGATGCAGGGATGATTGTGATTGCAGTGCCTTCGCATGTTGTAAGAAAGGTCTGCAGGAAACTGAAGCCCTTTAATATGAAGGGGAAAATCATTGTAAGTGTGGCAAAGGGGATTGAGAACAGAACCCTGATGCGTATGTCTCAGGTCATTGCAGATGAACTGCCGCAATCTAAAAGTGATATTGTGGTGTTATCAGGGCCCAGCCATGCCGAAGAGGTTATTCGCGGTATCCCAACCGCAATTGTAGCAGCAAGCAGGAATATGAAAAAAGCAGAATATGTTCAGCAGGTTTTTATGGACAGAAACCTGCGCGTTTATACAAATACAGACCTCACAGGAGTTGAACTGGGCGGGGCATTTAAGAATATCATTGCGATTGCCTGTGGAATCAGCGATGGACTTGGCTTCGGGGACAATACAAAGGCAGCACTTATGACCAGGGGGATGCATGAGATCTCGCGCCTGGGCATAGCAATGGGTGCAAGGCCCTTGACCTTTGCCGGTCTTGCTGGTATGGGGGACCTGATTACCACCTGCATCAGCCGCCACTCAAGAAACAGAAATTTTGGAGAGATGCTGGGAAAGGGTATGACTCCAGAACAGGCACTTTCAAAGATGGTGATGGTTGTGGAGGGAATACGCACAACCCTTGCGGCACACAAACTCGCTAAAAAATACAGGATTGAAATGCCCATAACTGATGAGGTTTATGCAGTACTTTACAGGGGAAAAAGTGTAAAGGATGTTGCAGAGGCGCTTATGTTGAGGGAGGCAAAACCCGAGCATAAATAAAAGTTGCATTGCCTGATAGGGTGTTAAAATGACAAGGAGAGAAATAATCAACAGGGTTGCCGGATTGGGCATAACCAGGCGCAGGGCAAAGGAAGCAGTGGACACATTTATAAAAGAAATAAGAGAAGCACTCAGCCGGCAGGAAAAGGTTAAGATTTCAAATTTTGGCATTTTTTATGTGAAGAACAAACCTGCTCGCAAAGGTATGAATCCAAAGACAAAAGAGAAAATCCAGATTCAGGCAAAGAGATATCCTGTGTTCAGGGCAAGCCCCATACTTTGCGAGCAAATAAATAAAGGGTGAATTGACTTCCCTGCCGAATCTTCTACTTCTCTGTTATCCAGGGGTGTAATATGGAAGAGCAGAGTCAGAAGTTATTTTATACAATTGCAGAGGTGAGTAAAATCACAGGTATAAAACCATATATTCTTAGATACTGGGAATCTGAGTTTAACCAGTTGAAACCTGAGAGGGAAAATGGAAGGCGCAGGTATAGAATGGAGCACATACAACTGATTATGCGCATAAAGCAGTTGCTCTATGAAGAAGGCTATACCATTGCCGGTGCCAGATCCAGATTGAGAAAAGAAAAACAGACTGAAACGGGTCTGGAAGAGAAACAGAAGATTCTGGAACTGAAAAAAAAGCTGGAGGAATTGTTGAAAATAGTAAAGAAAGAACAGGAGTAGTGCGGATGAAGCTATTTGCAGGGCTTGACCTGGCAGGTACGGAGAGAAATGAGTCAGGCTTTGTAGTTCTTGAAGAATCAAGGCTTGTGTTTCAGCAGGCGCTCTACACTGATTCAGATATTCTTAAAAATGTGCTTATGTTTGGTCCTGATATTGTTGCCATTGATTCTCCCCTCTCCTTCCCCGGGAAACACAGGGGCCACAGGGAGTGCGACAGGGAACTCATTAAACTCGGGTTTAAGGTATTTCCTCCGGATTTTATCCGCAGCCTCACCCGCAGGGGAATAAAACTTGCAGGAATGCTGAAAAGGCGCGGAGTTCCCTGCATAGAGGTATTTCCATCCGCAAGCCAGAAGATTATGGAACTTACCGTTGATGGGAAGAAAGGAACAAGGGTCTGGTGCACAAGACTTCAGGAAAAACTCAGGGTTTTAATCACTGGTATTCCGCTTCCTTCTCAGGTTCTTTATTCAGTGCACATCCTTGATGCAATCCTGTGTGCATATACCGCATACCTATTCTCCAGAAATTACGCTGCCGGGATTGGCAGTAGAGATTCAGGGTTAATTCACATCCCGATTTTTAACCCTTTCTTACATTTGGGGTCAGGTCTTGACATTTCACACATCTTTAAATAAATTCATAGCAGTTGATTTTAATGCTCCAGACACTGCGGCGTCAATAAGATACCATATTGACGAATCAAAGAGACAATATCTCCGGTTAAAATGCAGGATTTCAGAATTTAATGAGCCCGGTTTAATGCTTTATTTGAAAAAGAATCTGGAAAGAGTATAACTATGAGAAATAAAACTTCATCCGGGGCTATGTGTTGAATTAGTTATGTTTAAACCAGGAAAGTTGCCATTAGAATTTCTGGAATACCTGATCAAGAAATATGTCCGTATGGACAGGCGCATCATTGTGGGTCCGGGCACAGGAAGGGATGCAGCAGTTATTGACCTCGGCAGCAAATACCTTGTAGCAAAGACTGACCCCGTGACACTTGCAAACAGACAGGCAGGCTGGTATCTTGTGAATATAAATGCAAACGACATTGCCTGTATGGGTGCAAAACCCGGATGGCTTATTGCAACATTGCTCCTGCCTGAAAGCAAGACAACCGGAAAGATGGTTGAAGAACTCTTTGCTACAATTTCCAGTGCCTGCAGGAAATTGGATATAGCCCTGTGCGGCGGACATGCAGAGATAACGCGGGGCATTGACCGTCCCTTACTTGTAGGTGCAATGTTCGGGGAAGTGGAAAAGGAAAGGCTTGTCAGGGGAAACGCATGTCCCGGTGATGACATTATACTTACAAAGGGAATAGCAATTGAGGGAACTGCAATAATTGCAAATGAAAAAGAAAAGTATATCAGGAAAAAATTTTCACCTTCCTTTGTAAAAAGGGCAAAGTCATTTCTTGAAAATCCAGGTATAAGTATTGTGAAGGAGGCACTGCTTGCAAATTCCACCGGCGCAATAAAATATATGCATGACCCCACTGAGGGAGGGCTTGCAACAGGGCTGTATGAGACTGCAAGGGCATGCAATTCAGGACTTATTATTGAAGAAGAGAAGATCCCGGTCTATCCTGAATCCAGTATTCTATGCAACACATTCGGGCTTGACATAATGGGCACTCTTGCATCCGGTGCTCTGATTATTGTATCAAGCCCCGGGAATACGCAGAAGATACTGGCAGCTCTTCTGAAGAAGAAAATACCTGCTGCTGTGGTCGGAAAGATTACAGATAAGAAATTCGGGATGAAGTTAAAGGATAGAGGCGGGCGCCTGCACAAACTGAAATATTTCCTGAGGGACGAAATCATAAAAATATATGGAAAATAGAAAAGAGGCATATCTGGACATTGAAACCACATCCATTCAGCCCGGCGATGGTATAATCACTGTTATCGGGATTTATCTTACAGATGGAATAGAAGAGAAATTTGAACAATTGATAGATGAAGAAATCACATACAGGAATTTACTCAATGCGCTTGAAGGCGCGGATATAATCTATACCTATAATGGAACTAAATTTGACCTTCCTTTCATAAAAGAGCATATTGGAATAGACCTGGGCAATTATTTTCAGCACAGGGATTTAATGTATGACTGCCAGGAGAGAGGGCTTTATGGTGGACTCAAAAAAATAGAAGAAATTCTGGGTATTGAAAGAGAGACAGCAGGAATTAATGGAGAGATGGCAGTGAAATTGTGGGAAAGGTATAAAGCCGGGGACAGGAATGCCCTGGAAATCCTTCTGAAATATAACAGGGAAGATGTAATGGCTCTGAAGATATTGAAAGAAATTCTTTTTAAATAAACAGGAGAAAGAAATGGTTTATATCGGAGTTTGTGGATGGGGATATTTCAGTCCCGCACAATATTACGGGGAGAACTGGAAGAAAAAATACAAAAGCATCCTTCAGGCATATGCATCAATTTTACCGTGTGTAGAAGTAAATTCCACTTTCTATCGGATTCCACGGATTGAAACTGTGTCCAGATGGCGTAAGGAAGTAGATGAACTAAATAAAAACTTCATATTTACAGTGAAATGTTTTCAGGGAATAACGCATTTTCATAAATTCAGAGGAGAGGAGTGCTTCAATGAGTTTAAAACGATGGAGGCAACCTGCCAGCAACTGAGGTCAAAAATCCTTGTTTTTCAGACAGCAAGGAGCTTCACACCTTCGAAAGAAAACCTGGCAAACGCAAAAAAGTTCTTTAACAGGATTAAAACCAATCTTTCCATTGTCTGGGAGGTCAGGGGCAACCTGTGGAAAGATCGGCTGGTAAAAGACCTCTTTGAGGAACTGGGCATCATTCACTGTGTTGACCCTTTTACTGAGAGAGAGCCCCAGAATCTTGGAAAGGAGAAGATTGTATACCTGCGCCTCCATGGCTGTCCGCCAGGAGACAGGATGTATAATTATAAATACACAGAAGACGATCTGGAAAAACTCGCCACAAAACTTAAGAAATGGAAGAAGGAAGCAGGAGAAGTTTATATTATGTTCAACAATTACTCTATGTACGAGGATGCACTTGCATTCCGGGAAAGGATTTGAAATGTTAATTGATTATCATATACACACAGATTTGTGCGGGCATGCTGAAGGAGAAATGGAAGAGTATGTGCAGTCTGCTATAAAAAAGGGACTGAAAGAGATGGGTTTTTCAGATCACTTTCCACTTTTTCATATTCCAGCACCGGATCTGAGTATGAAGATGGAAGACCTGCCTGTATATATTAATAAGGTAAGGGAACTGCAGAAGAAATTTAAGAAAGACATATCAATTAAACTTGGTATTGAGGTTGAATATACCCCAGAGACTGAGGTGTCTACAGGGAAATTGCTGAAGAATTACAGCTTTGACTACATATATGGCTCCGTACATTTTCTTGGAGAATGGATTTTTGACCATCCTGCACAGAAGGATGAATGGGAGAAAAGGAATGTATATGAGGTATACAGGAATTATTTCTCAAATCTGGAAAAGATGATTCGCTCCAATTTATTTGATATAGTTGCACACATAGATTTAGTGAAAAAATTTGGATACAAACCTGCAGAGCCATTGGCAGGGATATATACGAATATAGCAAAATTAATTGCAGGGCACAAAATGTGTATAGAAGTAAATACATCCGGCCTGTACAAACCTGTAAAGGAAATTTATCCTTCAGAAGAATTTTTGAAAATTTGTTTTGTCAATAATGTCCCTGTAGTGCTGGGTTCTGATGCACACAGTCCTGAAGAGGTTGGAAGGGATTTTGATAAGGCACTCTATTTGATTAAGAAGGCAGGTTATAAGAAGATTGCAACCTTTTCTTCCAGAAGGTGCAGGTTCATAAATCTGTAAGGACTCCATATGTTATTTGAGAGGCAGGTTTCTTTTCATTCCAGGATTGCCTATCATTATGAGTCGCTGGCAGGATTCATCTTTGGTTTCTTCAGCGGAATGGTCCTTTCATTCCTTCCTGTCGTGGCAAGAAGGCTGGGGGCGACTGGAGCACAGATGGCACTCATCTCCAGTTCTTTTGCATTCGGACTCCTGCTCACATTTTTATGGACATACATCACGATGTATGGCAGGAAGATGGCAGTATTCTACTGGCCAAAATTCGTGGCACGTTCACTGTTCTTTTTAATGCCATTTGTAAATACTCCATCGTTTTTTGTAGCAATAGTGGTGTTCTATTACCTCCTGGATTCAATTGGAAACCCGGTCTACGGCGCAATAATGAAAGAGGCATATCCGGAGGAAGAAAGGGCAAAAATTATGGGCTATGTCAGGATTGTGCTCAATCTTGGTACAATGACGGCTGCATTTGCTGGAGGAAGACTGCTGGACTGGTGGGGAGAAGATAGCTACAGGATTGTTTTTCCTGTTGGAGCAATACTGGGGCTTATTTCTCTGAGCGCATTTATCCATATACCTCTCAGAGAAAAAAATAATACCTATCCGTCCCTTTCATTTCTTCAAATAATTAAGGAATGGTTTAACGATAAGACAATCTGGAAACTTGGCGGTATTATTTCAGTTGCAGGATTTGGGAATCTTCTGCTGGGGCCACTTGCTCCCATATTCCTTGTGGATAAGATGAAGGTTTCCCTCTCTTTTGTGGGTCTGATGGGTGCCACATCTTCCATTGCAATAATGCTCTCATATTATTTCTGGGGGAATTTTATTGACAGGAAAGGACCCATACCGAGTCTGCGCATAATATTCCTCATAATTTCAATTCCGCCTGTAATGTATATAATTGGCAGGAACTGGTCAGTGCTTCTTGCAGCAGTTTTCAGCTCTTTTGCCGGAGGCGGATGGGAACTCTCCTGGTTTAAATATGTCTGTGCGAGGACAAATTCAATTGAAAAGGTGCAGATAGACACCGGATTCTACTATAACCTTATGGGAATAAGAGGAGCCATAGCGCCATTTGTAGCTGTGTGGCTTATGAATTTATTCGGTTTGAAAATTACTTTTTTTATTTCATTCCTGATAATCTTATGGGGTTTTGTGCTCATATGGATTTTTGGAAAAAGCCTGGAACCGGAGTGTGCAACACAGGGCGCAGTTTAAAAAATAAGACTTGACTTTTTACAAATAACTGATATATTATAGAATACAGGAGGGCTATTCCTCCGGGTATTAATAAAATCTATCTATGGAGGAACTCAATGGGAATGTTTGTTGGATGGGGAAGAAAGGCAAGGGTGGCTTATGGCTTTGATGAAGTTGCGCTTGTGCCCGGAAAGATAACTGTTGATCCAGATGAAGTAGATATCAGCTGGAGCATAGGAAAGTTCAAGTTTAAAATTCCTATACTCGCCTCTGCAATGGACGGCGTGGTTGATACCAGATTTGCTGTGGCTATGAGTAAACTTGGAGGGCTTGCAGTGCTGAACCTGGAAGGGATACAGACCCGCTACGATGAGCCACAGGAGATAATTGACAGGATTGTGGCTGCAACCCCTGAAGAGGCAACCAGGATTATACAGGGGCTGTATACCAAGCCAATCAAAAAAGAATTGATTTCAAAGCGCATAAAGGAAATAAAGTCCAGAGGTGGCATTGCTGCTGTTTCTGCTATTCCACAGCGTGCTGAAGAGTTTTCAAGGATTGCATACAGGGCAGGTGTGGACATATTTGTGGTTCAGTCAACTGTGATTACAGCCCGGTATATTTCAAAAACATTTAAGGCCCTTGACCTTAAAAAGCTGGTAAAGAATATGCATGATGTTCCGGTGATTGCAGGAAATTGTGTGACATATGAAGTTGCGCTTGAACTGATGGAAACAGGGATTGAGGGCCTGCTGGTGGGGGTGGGACCGGGTTCTGCCTGCACAACCCGCAGTGTGCTGGGAGTCGGTGTTCCTCAGATTACTGCGACTTCAGATGTGGCTGCTGCAAGGGATTTTTATTTCAAAGAGAAACACCGCTATGTATCTGTGATTACAGACGGGGGTATGACATCAAGCGGGGATATCTGCAAGGCATTTGCCAGCGGTGCAGATGCAGTGATGATTGGAGGAGCTCTTGCCAGGGCTAAAGAAGCACCGGGCAGAGGTTACCACTGGGGAATGGCTATGCCGCACAAGGATTTACCCCGGGGTACCAGAATCAGGGTGGGTATTACTGGAACATTAAAGGAGATTTTATTTGGACCTTCCCGCCTGGATGATGCAACCCAGAATTTAGTTGGGGCACTGCGCAACTGTATGGGTGTGTGTGGAGCGAAAAACATAAAAGAAATGCAGCTTGTAGAAATTATAATAGCTCCTGGAATTTCAAGTGAAGGAAAGGTATTGCAGAGGGAACAGAAAGTGGGAATGGGGAAGTAATGAAGAAAAAAATTTTAATTTTTCATGGGTATGGTGGCGGTGCAATGGGAATCGGTCATATGAGGGCTGGCAAGGCCATAGAAGAGGCAGCAAAGACATTCCCCGAGCTGGAAGTAAGAACGATGGATATGCTTGAATACATTGACCCGTTTCTTCAATGGCTTTTTGATATATTTTACAGGCAGACCATAATGAATGTTCCCGGATTGTGGGCACTTTCATATTATCTTACGGATACAAGATGGTTTGGAAAGATGTGGTCAAGGCGCCAGGCATCGCTTGACATAAAGCATCTTAACCCGCAGTTTGTAAATATTCTGAAAGAATTTGCACCGGATGTACTGATCTGTCCTTTCTGGCTTCCTCTTGAAATTATTTCCAATTTTAGAGAAAAGGGGATTGTTGACCCAAAAAGTTTTCGTGTATGTGGAGTGATAACTGACTATTATCCGCACAGATTCTGGATTCATCCCTGTATAGACAGGTATTTTGTTGCCAATGAATTGTGCAGGAACAGACTGATTGATGAAGGGATAAATCCAGCAAAAATCTGGATAACAGGAATACCGATTTTAAAAATGTTCACTTCCAGGGGTGACAGGGATGCTATATGCAAAGAGATGGGTTTGAATCCTGCTGATTTCATCCTTTCAGTGCTGGGAGGTGGATTCGGTGCAGGAAGGATTGAAAAAATTTTTATAGAATTGACACGTCTTGACCTTCCTGTTCAGCTTATTGTTACAACCGGTCACAATAAAAAATTGAGGTCTAACCTGGAAGCAATAAATGCAGGATTGCGTTTAAAAAATATGAAGGTACAGATTTTCGGTTTTGTAGATAAAATTGAAGACCTGTACAATATCTCGGATTTGATTGTGAGCAAGGCAGGGGGCATATCAATAACAGAGATTATGGCTATGGGATGCCCCATGGTTATTATGGATCCAATCCCCGGCCAGGAGGAATATAACAGGGATTATCTTGTCCAGAACAAGGCAGCGTTATTTGCAAGAAATCCACAGGAACTGGGAGAAATACTCCTCCGTTTAGTCAGCAAACCACAGGAATTGAAAGACCTTACCCGGAATGTCAGAAGAATTGCAAAGCCAGATGCGAGTTTTGATATAGTTAAGCTGGCACTTCAGGATTGAGTAGAAAATTGCAACCTGGCTTGTCAAAACAATTGTTTATAAGAAAAACAATATCTGTGTTTCGGAGGAGAAGATATGATTTCAAGATACTCTTTACCGGAAATGAAGGCAATATGGGAAGAAGAAAACAGGTACAGGAAATGGCTTGAGATTGAGCTTCTTGCCTGTGAGGCAAATGCTATACTGGGCAAGATTCCAGAATCTGCAATTTCAGAGATCAGGAACAGGGTAAAGGTGAATCTGAAAAGGATTCATAAACTTGAACAGAGCACAAACCACGAGGTTGTAGCTTTTGTGCGCTCACTCGCGGAGCAGGCAGGAAAGGATGGGAAATACATCCATCTGGGACTTACCTCCTCTGACATTATGGACACAGGATTTTTCCTGCAGATTAAAGAATCTGCACAGATTATAATAAAGGATATTCAGAACCTGCTGAGGATTTTAAGGAGAAAGATAAGGAAATATAAATATACAGTTATGATGGGCAGAACCCACAATGTCCACGCCCAGCCCATTACATTCGGACTCAAGCTTGCGGTCTGGTATACTGAGATGCAGCGCAACCTCCAGAGGGTAAGGGATGCAGCTGCAGGAATAAGCTATGGAAAGATTTCGGGTGCTGTTGGAACCTATGCAGAGGTTGAGCCTTTTGTAGAAAGGTATGTGTGCAGAAAACTGGGGTTGAGGCCTGCGCCTGTTTCAAATCAGATTCTCCAGAGGGACAGGATTGCCCACTTTCTTTCTGCCCTTGCGCTCACAGCCAGTTCCCTGGATAAATTCTGCCAGGAGATAAGGAACCTGCAGCATACTGAAATCCTTGAGGTTGAGGAATATTTCAGCCCCACGCAGAAGGGCTCTTCAGCAATGCCTCACAAGCGCAATCCTGTTATGGCTGAGAGGATTTCGGGTTTGAGCAGGGTTATAAGGGCAAATGCACTTGCAGGATTTGAAAATATGTTGCTGTGGCATGAAAGGGATATAAGCCACTCTTCTGCAGAAAGGGTGATAGTTCCTGATTCCTGTATATTGATGGATTACATCCTGCAGAAATTCACTTCACTCATTGAAAAATTGAATGTCTATCCTGAAAGAATGAGGGAAAATTTCAATGCAAGTCATAATCTGATTTTTTCCCAGCGGGTGCTTGTGAATCTGATTGAAAAAGGTATGGATTCAAAAACTGCATACGACCTCGTGCAGAAGAACGCAATGAATAGCTGGAAGAAGAGGTCTGATTTCAAAGAAGAGATAGGAAAGGACCCTCACATAAAGAAATACCTCTCAGACAGAGAAATTGAGGACGCCTTTGATATCAAATATTTCCTGAGGAATGTAGATACTATTCTGCGCAGATTGCAGATATAGCAATTGCAGGAAATTGAACAAGCTCAAAAAGCCCCTTTCACGCGTTAGACACATTTCATCCTTCTTTGAAGCACAAAAAATTAGCGGGACAGAATCATACCGTTGTTATGTCTCTCTTACAAGCACACCTGTCACATACACTGGCCGGGGCGTAATCTTCAATGGTGGCCTTGCTTATTACTTCTAAGAATGGGGAATCAAGAGGAGGGAAAATAAAATGAGAAAAATGTTAATCGGTATTGTTTTGGTTGCAGGCGTGGTCTTCTGCACCTGCAGTTCTTATGCCTTCTTTGTTGGTTTTGGCAGTGCAGGAGGAGTGGAGCAGGTAATAAAGAAGGGACAGGAGGAAGGAAAGATTCCAAAGGTTCCTGATACAGGAGAGACAGCACCTGCAGGCCCGGTGCAATACACAAACGCAGAAACTGTCTGGCAGAAACTATGGGATGGGGGAAATGACGATTGTGGCTATGGCATTGCACTTGACCGGGCAAACGGAGGCTCGGGTAATGTGTATGTAATAGGGACTTCTTTAAACGGCGCAAACCATGATTACCTGACAATAAAATATAATTCAAGCGGGGATACAATATGGGAGAAGGCATACAATGGAGGGAATGACGATTGGGGTCAGGGTATTGCAGTTGATTCCTCAGGGAATGTCTATGTGACAGGGTATTCATGGAACGGCGCAAACGATGATTACCTTACAATAAAATACAATTCTCAGGGCGAATCTGTCTGGGTGAGGCAATGGGATGGAGGAATTGATGATTCCAGCTATGGGATTGCAGTTGACTCTTCAGGAAATGCCTATGTGACAGGGCAATCCAATAACGGTGCAAACTATGACTGCATAACAATAAAATACAACTCTAAGGGCGATTCTATATGGCTGAAGCAATGGGACAGTGGCAGAGATGTCTATGGCTATGGTATTGCAGTTGATTCTTATGGAAATATCTATGTAATAGGATTTTCCCATAACGGTTTAAACTATGACTTCATAACAATAAAATACAATTCTCAGGGCGAATCTGTCTGGGTGAGGCAATGGGATGGAGGAAGCTGGGATGAGGGCCATGGCATTGCAGTTGATTCCTCAGGGAATGTCTATGTGACAGGGCAATCCAATAACGGTGCAAACTATGACTGCATAACAATAAAATACAACTCTAAGGGCGATTCTATATGGCTGAAGCAATGGGACAGTGGCAGAGATGACTATGGCTATGGCATTGCAGTTGATTCTTCAGGAAATGTCTATGTGACAGGGCAATCCAATAACGGTGCAAACTATGACTGCATAACAATAAAATACAACTCTAAGGGCGATTCTATATGGCTGAAGCAATGGGACAGTGGCAGAGATGACTATGGCTATGGCATTGCAGTTGATTCTTCAGGAAATGTCTATGTGACAGGGCAATCCAGTAACGGCGCAAACAGCGATTACCTTACAATAAAATACCGCCAGTTCTAAAATACAAATAGATAGCAGAAAGACAGAGAAGAGACCGGAGAAAAATTTTTAAATCTGGCAATGAGATATTGAAAAAATTAAGATTGAAAAATAGAGGTGGTCAGATGAATAGAAAAACACTGGATTTGAACGGTGAGTGGGAATTGAGATACTGCGACACAGGAGAGGGAAGCAAGGAAAGGTTTGGCAGTGCAACTGATGGCTGGATTCCTGCATCTGTGCCTGGAGATGTGCATTTAGACCTTATGCGCGCCGGGCAAATGGAAGAGCCACTCTACGGGTTAAATGCAAAGAAATGCACCTGGGTTGAGGAAAAGGAGTGGTGGTACAGAAAAATATTTGAAGTACCCAAAGATGAACTGAATTCCTGCAGGATTGAACTGCACTTTGAAGGTCTGGATACAACCGCAGAGGTCTGGCTCAACGGCAAAAAGGCAGGTGAGAACAACAATATGCTTGTTCCCTGCACTTTTGATATTACAAAGTTTGTTCGTGCAGGAAAAAATATTCTTCTTGTCAGACTTGACTGCGGCAGGAATGCAGTAAAGGACAGGCCCCTTGAGAAATACCAGATTACAAAGGGAAATGGTGGAGACCGCATCTGGATTCGCAAGGTCCAGTTTATGTTTGGATGGGACTGGGCACCCCGGCTCCTCACCTGCGGCATATGGCGACCTGTAAGAATTGTTTTTTACAAGCAGATAGCGCTCAGGGGAGTTTTTTTGAGTACAAAGATTTTCAGAAAAAAAGCAGTTGTGAAGGCAGAAGCAGAAATAGAAAATTTTACCCGGGATTCTTTAAATGTAGAAATAATAGCTTCGCTTAAAAAGAAGCGCAGGTATTCAGCTGTTTTAAAAACCAGGCTGAATCCAGGGATAAACAGGATTGTTGTTCCAGTTTCTGTTGTAAACCCCGAGCTCTGGTATCCCAGGCCATTGGGAGAGCAGCCTCTTTATGAATTCAATATGGAAGTAAAAATTGATAAAGATACAGTTGATAGCTATCAGACAGGATACGGGATAAGAGAGGTGAGACTTTTGCAGAAGCCTCTTGGAAAAGGAGAGAAGTCCTGGACTTTTGCAATCAATGGAAAAAAAGTTTTTTGCAAAGGAGCTGACTGGGTTCCTGCGGATTCAATACCTGCAAGGGTAAGTGAAGAAAAATACAGAAAACTTGTAGAACTTGCTGTGGAGGCAAATTTCAATATGTTCAGGGTCTGGGGCGGTGGAATATATGAAGATGAGCGTTTTTACAGAGTCTGTGATGAGATGGGCGTGATGGTGTGGCAAGAATTCATATTTGCCTGCGCCCTTTATCCCGATGATGACGAGAACTTCTGCGCTGAAGTAAAAAAAGAAGCAGAGCTTGTGGTGAAGCAGTTAAGAAATCATCCATCCCTTGTGCTGTGGTGTGGAAATAATGAGAATGACTGGGGCTGGAAGACAGGATGGTGGCCCGGGGCAAGCAGGTTTTATGGAGAAAAAATCTATGCTCAGATTCTTCCTGAAGTATGCAGGCGTCTTGACCCTTCAAGGCCCTACTGGCAGTCAAGTCCTTTTGGCGGAAAGGACCCGAACAGCGATATGGAAGGAGACAGGCATACCTGGTGGATATCCATCCAGTCAACAATTCCTGAGGAAAGGTACAACTATAAAAATTATGCACGTGATGCGAGCAAGTTCACAAGTGAGTTCGGGCTGCTTGCTCCCTCAACAATGGAAACACTTAAAAAATGTATTCCTCCGGAAGAACTCAATCCTTCTTCTGAATCCTGGAAGTTTCATGCAAATACAATTGATGTGCAGACTCCGGGCGGATATCTTCCAAAGATACTGAAGGTGCTCTATGACGACAATCCTGAAAAATTGTCTATTGAAGAGTTTACCCTTGCATTACAATTGATGCAGGGAGAAGGTTATAAATTTGCATTAGAGCACTACCGCAGGAGAAAATTTAATTGCAGTGGAAGTCTTTTCTGGATGTATGCGGATTGCTGGGGGGCTGCATCAGGATGGACAATAGTGGATTATTACCTGAACAGAAAACCAAGCTTTTTCTTTGTGAAAAGGGCATATGCACCTCTGCTGGTATCAATAAAGGAAGAGGAATTCGGGCTTTCGGTATGGCTCATAAATGACCTCCTGAAAGGTTTCAGCGGGACAATTGAGTATGGATTAAAGGATTTCTTCGGGAAAGAGTTTATGAAGAAAAAAATCCACGCACAGATTCCTGCAAACTCTTCAAGGCGCATAGTGCATATAAATGAGATTGATAGACTCGCCTGGTACAATACCTCAAGGTTCTTTTATGCCAGGTTCAGGACTGGAAACAGGATACTGAGTGAGAATCGCTACTTCTTCACTTTTATTAAGGGAGTTAAGCCTGGTCTGCCGGAGGCAAAACTGGAATATAAGAGCGAAAAAATCAAAGATGACCTTTCACGGCTCACAATCAAAACAGACAATTATGCCTGGGCTGTGCAGATAGAACTGCCCGAGGGTCTTGTCCCTGAGGATAACTATTTTGACATCTTCCCCGGTGAAAAGAAAGAAGTTTTAATTAAAGGTAATTCAGAACTTGTGCACGGGATAAAGGTAAAAGCAATGAATTCTATCACTTAGAGATATGCGGGCTATGAGTAAAAGATTAATCATAGAAAAAACTGAAATCCTGAAAGGCGTAATAACTGCTCCGCCCTCCAAGTCTTATACACACCGGGCGATAATCATCGGGAGTATGGCCAGCAGGGCACGCATACTGAACCCGCTCAAATCTGACGATACCTGGCACACAGTCAGGGCATGGAGGATTTTGGGTGCAAAAATAAAAATCAAAAAGGATACTGAAGGGAAATGGAAGGAAATAGAAATTCAGGGCTTCAATGGAAGGCCCGAACCGGAGAAGAAAAAAATAAATGTGGGTGAATCAGGCACCCTTTTGAGATTTATCCTTCCTGTTGTATGCCTTGCAGAGGGTACATTTATAATTGATGGAAAAGGAACACTTAAAAGGCGGCCCAATAGATCCAGTGTGAGCGCATTGAGACAGATGGGCGTGGACATATCAGCTGCAAGGGGATTTCGCGTTCCAATTAAAATAAAGGCAACAGGAAAACTGAAGGGCGGAGTAATTTATGTTGACCCAAAGGAAACTTCTCAGGTTGTCTCAGCACTTTTAATCACAGCCCCTCTTCTTTCTGAAGAAACAAAAATAATAACTGGCAGAGATTTAGTTTCAAAACCATATGTGGATATTACCATTGATGTGCTCAAATGGGCAGGGATAAAAATTGAGGAAACAGGTAAAGGTTATATTGTTAAGCCAGGGCAGAAATTCAAGCCAGAGGGTCCGTTTGTAGTTCCAGGAGATTATTCCTCATCTGCCTTCCTTCTTGCTGCAGCCTGCCTTGTGAAGTCTGACCTGACGATAAAAAATCTGAAAGAGGACAAACAGGGAGATAGAAGAATAGTTGAGATACTTGAGAAAATGGGAGCACACATAGAACGCAGGAACAATGCATTGAGGGTAAGGGGACCCTTTGGGCTGAAAGGTATAAGTGCAGACTGTAAGGATACACCGGATTTAGTTCCGGTTCTTACTGTGCTGGGCTGTTTTGCAAATGGCAGGATGAGGATAACCAATGTCAGGCATCTTGCATACAAGGAAAGCAACAGACTTTTTTCTATAGCAGACCAGCTGAACAAAATGGGGGCGTGCATAAAGGTGGATAAGGAAAGTGGCTCTGTAACGGTTGAAAAACCCCTGCCTGAAAAAATAGGGACATATGTTTTTCCTCGTGTTCAGAATGACCACAGGGTTGCAATGGCACTGTCCCTTATAGGTCTGCGCGCAGAAAAAATAATAATAAAAGGAAGCAACTGCATTTCAAAGTCCTACCCCTGTTTTGTCCGCGATCTGCGGACGCTGGGAGCCCGCATAAAAGAGGTATAGAAAGCAGATAGATTTTTAAAACTGGCACTGGAATCTTTCAGATGCTCCCGGATTATGAAGTTAATTTCCAGTTCATCCGCACTGCTGGATAAATACATCGCGCACACTTTCCCGATGAGCTGTGTGCAGGAATTTGAGTTGCAGATTAAGGGAGAGTGCGGAAGGGTCCTTCTCTACCCGTGGAAATAATGAAGGATTCGAATTCTTGATATAAAAATATAACTTAAATCTGAACCAAATTCACCCCTGAGAAACTCGAACAGGTAAATGAAGCTATTAAGTTTGCCCTCGCTATTAAATAAAATCCCGAAACCTTCCGGACAGGTATTAAAACCTTATCCTGAGCTCCTGCATCTATAGGCAGCTGTGCAAAAAATGCAAAAGATGCACTTTTTTCTTGACAAACTATATATTGTATGATATAATATACCATATCACAATATATAGTAGTTTTGTCCTCATACCTTCAAAGATACTTTCCAGAAGATTTGAGATGAAGTGTCCCTTCTGCAGCAACCTTCGGGATAAGGTTATTGACTCCCGTGAAAGCGAAGACGGCCTTTCCGTTCGCAGGCGCAGAGAATGCCTGAAATGCGGGAGGAGATTTACCACCTATGAAGAGATTGAAAAAATTCCGGTAATGGTGATCAAGAAAGATGGAAGGCGTGAAAAATTCTTGCGTGAAAAAATTCTCAATGGCCTCCTCCATGCCTGTGAAAAAAGACCCATAAGTGTTGAAAAATTAGAGGAGATAGTAAACAGGGTTGAGGGCAGAGTCTATTCTTACTTACATAAAGAAATTCCATCAAAAAAAATTGGAGAAATGGTAATGAAGGAATTGCAGAAGATTGACAAAGTTGCCTATGTGCGTTTTGCTTCTGTGTACAGGGAATTTAAAGATGTGAAAGATTTCAGCAAGGAAATGAAGAAACTCAAATAAAAAAGAATGGAGGTGAAAGATGTCATCTATAATTAAGGAAGTCAGAAAGAGAGATGGCCGTATCGTTCCATTTGATAAGACAAGAATCGCAGAAGCAATATTCAAGGCAGCGAAGGCAGTTGGAGGAAAGAGGAAAGATATTGCCTGCAGGCTTGCAGACAAGGTTGTAGAAATCCTTGAAAAGAAATTTGCACACCGCATACCCGGAATAGAAGATATTCAGGATGTAGTTGAAAAGGTCTTAATAGAAGAAGGGCATGCAAAAACAGCAAAGGCATACATACTTTATCGTGAGAAGCGGGCGCAGGCCCGGCGCCTGCTGAAGGTACGCAAAGAGGTAAAAAGAGGAGTAAGCACTACAGACCTTTCTCTTCTTGTTTCTGCCCCAAGCCGCTATGAGCTTCTTCCCTGGGATAAGTCCAGGATTACAGATGCCCTGGTCAGAGAAGTGAAAATTTCCCGCCCGGACGCAGAAAAGATTGCGCGCGAGGTTGAGGAAAAAATTATTGCCTCTGGACTGCGGAAGGTTACCACATCCCTTATTCGTGAGTTTGTGGATATGGAACTTGTAAGCAGGGGTTTTAACGGAAAGCTCAGAACACAGCAGATAGTGGGAATGCCTGTTTATGACCTGCGCAATCTTATATATTCCAAGAGTGCAGAAAATTCCAATATCTCAACAAACAATCCTGAAGCTATAAACCTTTCAATTGCTGAGAATACTATAAAGCAATATATGCTGCAGGAGGTATTCAGCGAGGATGTTGCAACAGCACATCTCTTAGGGCTTATCCACATCCATGACCTTGGCTACCCCAGGGTCTACTGCTCCAGTCATTCCATTGAGTACCTGAAAAAATATGGACTGGTTCTGGATAACCTCAGCACCTCTTCAGCACCTGCAAAATATGCCCGCACCCTTACAGGACACCTGAATACATATCTGGCTGCAATGCAGGCTTATTATGCAGGGGCACTTGGAATTGGCTTTCTGAACATCTTTTACGCACCACTGCTTGAAGGTATGTCCAGCAAAGAGATGAAACAGGAAGCCCAGTATCTCATTTTCAGTGGAAGCCAGAATGCGTTTTCCAGGGGCGGACAGAGTCTTTTTCTGGATGCAAACATACACCTTGGAGTGCCGGATTATCTGAAAAAAGTTCCCGCGATAGGACCTGAGGGAAAATACCTGGACAGGACATATGGAGATTTTGAGAAAGAAGCACAGCTCTTTGCACGGGCACTGATTGAGGTCTGGATGGAGGGAGACAGGGAGGGGCATCCTTTCTCATTCCCTAAAATGGACCTTCATATAAATGAGCAGACCTTTTCCGATCCGGCACAGTACGAAATATTTAAATTTGCCTGTGAAGCGGCAAGTATTAATGGCAGTCCCTATTTCTTCTTTGACCGCGGCGATGGAGCCACCCTGAGTCAATGCTGTCGCTTGAGAACAAAAGTTACAGACCCTGAGATGCTCCAGCATCCTGAATCAATAAGATTCTGTGGTTTTCAGAATGTGACAGTGAATCTTCCGCAGTGCGCCTATCGTGCTGGAAAAGAAAACATAGAAGGAGTTTTTGAAGAAATTGACAGGGCTATGGAAATTGCAATGAAGGCTCATCTCCAGAAGAAAAAGTTTATTGGTAAACTGATGTCAGGGCCAGGTATGCCCCTGTGGCAGATAGGAAAGACTGCCATGGATGGAAAGCCATATGTTGACCTGGATAAATCTACATATATCATAGGGCTTATCGGTTTGAATGAGTGCGTGCAATACCTTACAGGCAGGCAACTCCACGAGGATGAGGAAGTATTCAAACTGGGACTAAAAATTGTCTCTTTTATGTACCTGAAAGCCATGGAATTTCAGAAAAAATACGGGCTTCATGTGGCACTTGAAGAATCTCCTGCAGAATCAGCAGCCCGCAGGCTTGCAAAGGTGGACCTGAGGGAGTTTCCGCAGAGCAGAGAAGTTATAAAAGGAGACCCGCGAAAGGACACGTCCTATTACACAAACTCTATTCACTTTGCTGCCAGTGCCCCGGTGAGTATGCTGGACAGAATTATCAAACAGAGTAAGTTCCATCCACTTATTGAGAGCGGAGCAATCATACACGCATTTGTGGGAGAGTCAAAGCCATCGGCTGAAAGCATAGAAAACCTGGTGAGAAAAGCCTGGGAAAATACAGAGTGTGCACAGCTTACAATCTCCCCTGAATTTACAATCTGTAATGATTGTGCAAGGATGTCCAGGGGTCTGAAGGATAAATGCGCTTATTGCGGCAATGAAAATGTATATGGAATTACGCGTATTGTTGGTTATTTTTCAAAGGTAAACAACTGGAACAAATCCAAGCTCGGTGAACTGGCAGACCGCCAGAAGGCAGTGCAGTATTATCAATTTTAATGAGGGAAGTTGAGATGGTTGTAAAGATTTTTGGCAGGGATTCCTGCGATGTGTGCAAATCCATGCTGGAGAAATTCAGGATATTCTTAAGACAGTGGAATATCGCTGATAAGGTCAGGATTCTCTATTACAGCATAGACACAGTAGATGGACTGGCTGAGGCAGCGCTCCAGGATGCAACAAACGTTCCCACAATAATTATTGAAAGGGACGGTCAGGAACTTGCGCGCTGGCAGGGCAGGGCGGTGGAATCAAAGGAATTCAAGCCCTATTTTGAAAATATATAAGGAATCATAAATGAAATTAAAAACCTTTCCCGGTGGAGTCCATCCACCTGAAAACAAACACCTCACTGCATATAAGCCCGTAGAAGATATGCCCCCGCCTGCAAAGGTGATTATCCCACTTCATCAGCACACAGGTGCACCCTGCGAGCCACTTGTTCAGGTTGGCAATGAAGTGAGGGAAGGTCAGAAAATCGGAGATTCAAAGGCTTTTGTATCTGCACCTGTGCATGCAAGCATTTCTGGCAGGGTCACTGCAATAGAACCACATCCACATCCTTCAAATCCCGGGGATGTAATGGCAGTCGTAATAGAACAGGTACCGGAGAATCAGAATGTAGCAGCGCGATTTATCGTTCAAGAGACAAACTGGCAAGAATTGACACCACTACAGATTAAGGAAAAAATAAGAGAGGCAGGAATTGTCGGGCTGGGTGGAGCAGCATTTCCCACACATGTGAAACTGTCTCCACCACCAGAAAAGAAGATTGATACTGTGATACTGAACGGCTGTGAATGTGAGCCATATCTTACAAGCGACCACCGACTGCTGATAGAAAAACCTGCAGAGATAATTGAAGGGTTAAAAATGATTCTGAAAGTCCTGGGTGTAAATCATGCATTTGTTGCGATAGAGGCAAACAAGCCAGATGCCATAGAGAAGATAAAGTCTATTGTCAGGACAGTTGCAGGTATTGAGGTGGCAGTGATGAAAGTGAAATATCCCCAGGGAAGTGAGAAACAGCTTATAAAAGCAATACTGAATAGAGAAGTGCCCGGCGGCGGGCTTCCCTTTGATGTAGGAGTAATTGTTCAGAATGTGGGTACAGCATTTGCCATTTATGAAGCAGTTTTAATGGATAAACCCCTGATTGAGAGGGTTATTACAGTTACAGGCAATGGAATAAAAGAGCCAAAAAATTTGCGGGTCAGAATAGGCACTCCTTTTTCCTCTGTTATTGAATACTGTGGAGGATTTGTCAATGGCAGTTCTATGAAGGTCATTATGGGCGGGCCAATGATGGGGCTTGCCCAGTATACACTGGATGTACCTGTGGTTAAAGGCACCAGTGGCATTCTGATATTAAAGGATATAAATGAAGAAAAAGAAGGACCGTGCATAAAATGTGGAAGGTGTGTGGATGTGTGTCCTGTGTATCTGATGCCAAACCGTATAGGTGATTACGCTCAAATAGATAATTTTGAGGCCTGTAAAGAATATGGAGTTCTGGATTGCATGGAATGTGGTTCCTGTGCATATGTGTGTGCATCCAGGCGGCCACTGGTTCATTTAATTAAATACGCAAAGTCCCGTCTGGCTGCTGCGAAAAAGTAAAAACCTGCGACTCTCATATGACCCTGTTGTCTGGGAATAAATCTCGCAGGCGATGGTTCAATTTAAAAGGCAATTAGAGGGAGAAGAATATGCAAGAAAAATTTGTAGTCTCAACTTCCCCGCACATAAGGATTGACGAAGATACTTCAGGGATTATGCGCGCGGTAAATATGAGTTTGCTCCCGACTCTGATTGCATCCGCATACATATTCGGGTGGCGCGTGCTCCTTGTGGTTGCGCTCAGTGTGTTTTCCTGCATAGTCAGTGAGGTAATAAGTCAGAAACTGCTGGGTAAGAAAATCACGGTAAGGGACGGGAGTGCTGCTGTTACCGGGATTCTGTTTGCGTTTACACTCCCGCCACAGGTTCCACTGTGGATGGTGGTTATCGGTGCGGTGATTGCGATATTCCTTGTGAAACAGCTCTTTGGCGGGCTGGGATACAATATCTTCAACCCAGCACTTGCTGCAAGGGCAGTACTTCTTTCTTCCTGGCCCACCTGTATGACGGGCTGGACTTCCCCTGTGCTTTCTTTCTGTGGTGCAGATGCAATTACATCTGCCTCTCCACTGAATATTGTGAAGATGCACCTTGCACAGCCCCTTCCCTCATACTGGAGCCTTTTTATTGGCAATGTTCCCGGTTCAATAGGAGAAACCTGTAAACTTACACTCCTTATTGGAGCAGCGATACTCCTGATAAAAAATATAATTGACTGGCGCATACCTGTATCTTTCATAGGTGTTGTTGCACTGCTTTCAATTCTTTTCAAAAGGGACCCTGTCTTTGAAATCCTTTCAGGTGGATTGATTCTTGGAGCATTTTTTATGGCAACAGATATGGTGACAGCACCTACAACAAGGAAGGGAAAAATAATCTTTGGTGCAGGATGTGGTGCCATTACTTCTTTAATAAGGGTTTATGGCGGATTTCCTGAAGGGGTCTGCTATTCAATATTGTTTATGAACTGTCTTACTCCTTTAATTGATAAGTATGTGCGCCCGCGCAGATTCGGAAGATAGGGAAAAGATTTTATGGGGAGGAAGGATGAAGAATCTGTGGAGGATGAGTCTTCTACTTATGGCTGTGTGCGCCATTGCAGCAGGATGTCTTTCCTATGTATACAGCCTGACCAAACCCAGGATTGAAAAGCAAGCAGAGCTTGAAAAAATCCAGGCATTAAAAGAGGTGATGCCGGATGCAACGAGGTTTGATACTGACACCGTACCTGATAGATGGATTGCATACAAAGGAGACAGGAAAATAGGGTTTGTGATTGAAGTTTCTGCTTCAGGATACGGGGGACCGATACGGATTATATTTGGCGTGGATGAGAACAAAAAGATAACAAAGATTAAAATCCTTCAGCAGAATGAGACACCTGGACTGGGAGCCAGGATTAAAGAGGATAAATTCCTTGCTCAGTTCTGTGGAAAAGGAAAGGGGGAAGCCAGGCTTAAGAAGGACGATGCCCTGAATGGAAAAATAGACGCGCTCTCAGGCGCAACAATTTCTTCCAGGGCAGTGGCAGATGCAGTAGAAAAGGGTCTACTGGAACTGGAGCAAGGTGCAAACACTGATGAGATAGCAATTTTAAAGGAAGTATTTCCTCAGGCAGAGAATTTCAGAATGGTTTCTTCTGCACAGACCCTGAAGATATGGGCAGGGTATGAGGGAGAGAAAATGGCTGGATGGGCAGTGGAGACAACAGCAAAGGGATTCGGGGGGACCCATAGTGATTCTCTTCGGACTTTCTAAGAGCAAAAAGATAACAGGCATAAAAATTTTAAGCCATAATGAAACAGCAGGAATTGGCGACCAGATTTCGGGTCCGGAATTCCTGTGGCAGTTCCAGAATAAGAGCGAAGAGGAGATTGTCCTTAAGGTGGATGACCCCAGAAATGGAAAAATAGACACTGTCTCCGGCGCAACAATGTCTGCAAGGGCAATAACCCAGGCAGTCAGGGATGCAATAAAACAGGTGAAATAAAATTATGTTTAAAGAATTTATAAAAGGTCTCTGGAGAGAAAATCCTATACTTGTGATAATGCTGGGTTTGTGTCCCACTCTTGCTGTTTCCACTTCTGGCATAAACGGGCTTGGAATGGGACTTGCATTTACCTTTGTTCTTACCTGTTCAAATATAGTTATATCTTTGGTCAGGAAATTTGTACCGCACGATATCCGCATACCTGTTTTTATTGTAATCATTTCAACATTCGTTACAATTGCAGATTATACATTGAAGGCATATGCACCAGTCCTGTCCCGGTCTCTGGGAGTTTTTGTTCCACTTATAGTGGTGAACTGTATTGTTATGGGAAGGGCAGAGGCATTTGCCAGCAAAAATACTGTGTTTATGTCCCTGATGGATGCGCTGGGAATGGGTATTGGCTTCACAATGATAATTACACTTATAGGCATTATAAGGGAGCTGTTTGGAAATGGAACACTGTTTGGCTATGCGATAATGCCGCAGAATTACCAGCCCTTCCTGATAATGATTCTCCCGCCAGGTGCATTCCTGGTGATTGGATTTTTAATGGCTGTGCATAAAAAGTTTACAAGATAAGGGACGGGTTCATTTCCGGGCAAAGGCATAGAATGTGCCTGTCTTTTTAAAGGGGGAGAAATGATTTCAAACAATATGAACATCTTTTTAATTTTTTTAAGTGCAATGATTGTAAACAATATTCTTCTCATCCGCTTTATTGCCCTCTGCTCTTTCTTTGGAATCTCAAACAATATGGAGGCATCCATAGGAATGGGAATGGCAGTAATATTTGTGATGGGGATGTCCTCAACAGTTGCCTGGCTCGTTTATCATTTCATTCTTATACCCTTTGGCCTTACATATCTGCGTACGGCTTCCTTCATCCTTACAATTGCTACCTTTGTACAGCTTGAGGAGATGTTCATAAGAAAAACAGCACCTGCACTTTACAGGGCTCTTGGTATCTATCTTCCCCTGATTGTTGTAAACTGTGCAGTGCTTGCAGCTGCATTCCTGTGTATAGATTATGAGCTGGATTTTCTGAAGAGTATCGTATATACCCTCGGGGTGGCATTCGGATATTGTTTTGCAATTGTGTTATTCGCAGGGATAAGGGAAAGGGTGGATATGGCTCCTGTGCCATGGGTCTTTAAGGGCTATCCGATTGCATTTATTACTGCAAGTCTTATGTCTCTTGCATTCTTAGGATTTAAGGGCCTATTCGGACTGTAAAATAAGGGCAGGCACAAAAAGCAGCCTGTCCCCTTTTCTGAAGGATAAATATGGGTGTATTAGCTGCTGTTTTTGCTCTCGGAGGGCTTGGGTTTGCTTTTGGGGTTGTTCTCTCAATAGCATTCAGCAAGCTTGCCGTTAAAGTTGACCCCAGGGAGGCGGAAATACTTGAGGCGCTTCCAGGTGCAAACTGTGGTGCGTGCGGTTTTCCAGGTTGCCAGGGTCTTGCTGAGGCACTTATAAAAGGAAAGGCAGAGCCAGATGCCTGTATTGCTGGCGGAGTTGAGACAGCAAAGAAGGTGGCAAAGATACTGGGCGTGGAAATAGAGCCGAAGGTAGAACTCGTTGCATTTGTTGCCTGCAGGGCAGGAATAAAACAGGCGAACAAAAAGTATAAATACAGGGGAATTGACAACTGCCAGGCAGCAGCACTTCTGTTTACCGGGGACAAGGCATGCGTTTACGGCTGCCTTGGACTGGGAAGCTGTGTGAAGGTCTGCCCATTTAATGCCATATCACTCACTGAAGAAGGCCTTGCAGTTGTGGATCCGGAGAAGTGCAGGTCCTGCCAGAAATGTATTAAGGCATGCCCCAGAAATTTAATCAGTATGGTTCCCAGGAACCAGCAGGTTCTTGTTGTTTGCAGGAACAGGGACAGGGGAAAGAAGGCAAAAGAGGTCTGTTCCATTGCCTGCATTGCCTGCCGCATCTGCGAGAAGGCCTGCCCTCAACAGGCAATCACAATGGTTGAAAACCTTGCGGTTATAGACTTTGAGAAGTGCAATCAGTGCGGAATCTGTGTTGAGAAATGCCCTCAGAAAGCCATACATAAAATTCAATAGAAACTTGATATCCTAAATTTTTCTCTGGCAAATAAACTCGCGGCAAAAACTGCGAGTTTTTAATTTCAGTTTGTAAACAACTTGACTTTATATAGAAATATGATATACTACCTGAGCTCAATATTGTCCGGAGAGATTTTTTCCGATTCGGGCTATGAATACAGAATTGAAAGAAGTAAAAAAATTGGCTGAGAAGGTTGAGGGCTGGCTGAGTGATAAAGAAGGAAGATTGCTCTACAATTTTGCAAAGAAATGTACAGGAAAAGGAGTCATAGTTGAAATTGGCTCCTGGAAGGGAAAATCCACGATATGGCTGGCAATGGGTTCTAAGAGGGGCAACAGGGTAAAGCTGTATGCAGTGGACCCTCACACAGGGTCTAAAGAGCATAAAGAAATATACGGGGAGGTCCAGACCTTTGAAGAATTCAAAAAGAACATCAGGGATGCAGGTGTTGAAGACATAGTTATCCCTGTTAAAAGGACTTCTATGGAAGCAGCCGGAGAGTTCAACGAGCCCGTGGAGCTAATCTTTATAGACGGTGCTCACGAGTATGAGCTTGTTAAACTGGATTTTGAACTCTGGTTTCCAAAGGTGATAGAAGGCGGGATTATGGCTTTCCACGATACAACCTGGGGTGCTGGACCCGGAAGGGTTGTAAAAGAGTCTGTTTATAACTCAAGGAATTTTAAGAATGCAGGATTCATAGATTCAACTACTTTTGCCAGGAAGGTAAAAGAGAACTCTTTAGTGGACAGGTTCTGGAATAGATCTGTGCTTCTACTGAAAGGTGTGTATGAGTCCACAATTCCTTCACAGGCAAAGCAGTGACTGAGATGAAAATACTGGTAGTTTACCCTCAAGAATTCTGGACAACTGCTACATACTGCGTGAAGGCGTTAAAGAAGAAATATGAAGTTGAAGTCTTTGATTTAAAAAAGACACGGGGCTACATATGGAATCTGGCGCAGTTCGGGATAATCCTTCCAGGTGGAAAGCAAACAAGCATTTTGAATGTCCTTCAGTCTCTGGAGAAACCAGACTTAATACTGGAGATTGATGGCTATGGTTTATACCACCTGAAAGACTATAAGAAACTGAATATTCCTGTGGCATACTGGGCGATTGATTCCCATATTCCTGCGAAAAGGAATTTTCAGAAAAAGATTGCAGAGGACTTCAATTATATATTTGTAGCGCAAAAGAGGTATGTAGATGAATTTAAGAAAATCAACAGGAACAGTTTCTGGCTGCCACTTGCCTGTGACCCTGAGATCCACAGACAATACCCTGTGGAGAAAAAGTTTGACATTGGCTTTGTTGGTTCTTTGAATAAAAGTCTTCATCCGGAAAGGGTTAAACTGCTCAATTATCTTGCAAAAAAATACAATGTTATAGCCAGGAGTAATGTATATATGGAGGAGATGGCAAAGATATACAGCTATGCAAAAATAGGCTTCAACAGGAGTCTTGCCGGGGACCTGAATATGAGGGTTTTTGAAATTATGTCCTGCGGTACAATGCTTCTCACTGATAACATTGGCAACGGGATTGAAGAACTTTTTGAAGATAGAAAACACTTAGTTCTTTACAATAATCTCGGGGACCTGGATGAGAAAGTCAGGCATTATCTTGAAAATGAAGAGGAGAGGGAGGCAATAGCAGGTGCAGGCAGGAAGGAAGTTCTTGACAGGCATACCTATGAGCACAGGATGGACTATTTGATTAAAACAATATTCCCTTCAGATTGTGCGCAGACAATCCTTGACTTTATATAAAAATATGATATACTATTATTGAGTTTATTAAATAGGAGAGATATGAAAGAGGCAATGTACTGGCAGAGGCATAACGGGAAGGCGAAGTGCCTGCTGTGTCCGCATGGATGCATCATTGCTCAGGGAAAACGCGGGAGCTGTCAGGTGAGAGAAAACAGAGACGGGATTCTCTATACACTTAACTATGGCAGGGCAACTTCTATTTCAATGGACCCTGTTGAAAAGAAACCGCTCTATCATTTCCATCCCGGTTCCACAATCCTTTCAATGGGAACAATAGGTTGTAATTTTCACTGCGATTTCTGTCAGAACTGGTCCATATCCCAGAATGTAGATACTCCATCAGAAGAGATTACCCCTGAGGATGCTGTTAAAATAGCAGGGAGGTACGGTTCTTACGGTATATGCTATACCTACAATGAGCCATTTATCTGGTTTGAGTTTGTGCTTGAAACAGCCAGACTCGCAAAGAAGAATAGCCTGAAAAATGTTCTGGTGACAAACGGGTTTGTGAATGAGCAGCCACTTGCAGAAATCCTTCCTTATATTGATGCGGCGAATATAGACCTGAAGGCATTTGACCAGGAGTTTTATAAAAAAATATGCAGGGGAAGGCTGGAGCCTGTATTAAAAACAATAAAGACAATGTATGGAAAGGCACACATTGAATTGACGAATCTTGTTATTCCAACTCTGAATGATAGCCCGGAAAAAATCAGTGCACTTGTGGACTGGGTTGCAGGGGTGGGTGTGGACATTCCACTTCACTTTTCAAGATATTATCCCTGTTATAAGATGGATATTCCTCCTACTCCGGTAAGCACCCTTAAAATCGCAAGGGAAATCGCTTTGAAGAAACTGAAATATGTCTATATTGGCAATGTCTGGGACCCTGAGTCGGATGCTACCTACTGCCCGTCCTGCAAGAAGCCTGTAATTTCACGCAGCGGTTATAACATTACAGCATACAGGATAAGGGATGGAAAATGTGGATACTGTGGAGAGAAAATTGATCTGGTGGAATAAAAGAAGTGTGAAATGTCAAGACCTGACCCCGGTCTTGCTTTTGGTTTTCTTTTTGTGCGGGTGTGCCCAGAAGCAGTATAAAGAGATACGGCAGGGCATGGGAACACTGATTGAGATTACGGTCAGGGCAGAGGAAAAAGAGGCAAAATCAGCTATAGAAAAGGCATTCAAAAGAATTGAAGAAATTGAAAAGATTTTAAGCGTATATAATCCTTCAAGCGAGGTTTCAATTCTGAATAGAGTTGGAAAAATATCTCCTTCCACTGAACTTATGGAAGTTATGAAAGAGGCAATTTATGCAGGGGACATGACAGAGGGGGCTTTTGATGTGACAGTTGCGCCTGTTGTGAGTCTGTGGGGATTCGGGCCACCGGCCAGAAACCCGGGGATTCCTCAAGAAAAAGAAATAAAAAGGGCTCTTGAACTTGTGGGCTACAAAAATATTGTGATTGACGAAAAGAATAATCTAATTTATTTTAAAAAGAAAGGTATGCAGATAAATCTGGGCGGGATTGCAAAGGGATATGCAGTGGATAAGGCGATTGAAGTACTTAAAAAAGAAGGAATAAAAAAAGCAATTGTGAATGCTGGAGGGAATCTTTATGCGATGGGAACAACATGGCGTATTGGAATAAAAAACCCGCGCAGGGAAGGAATTCTGAAGATAATAAATGTGAAAGACAGGGCAGTTTCAACCTCAGGGGACTATGAGAGATTTTTTATCGGGTTTTATGCAGGAAAGAAGAAGAGGTTTTCCCACATCTTTGATCCCCGCACAGGATATCCTGCAGAAGGATGTATAAGCGTCACTGTTATAGCACCCACAGGTATAATGTCAGACTGGCTTTCCACAGGCGTTTTTGTGCTGGGACCTGAAAAAGGACTTGCACTGCTCAAAAAACTTAAGATTAAAGGAATAATTGTAAGACCTGATATGGAAATCCTTGAAGTGAAATAGAGAAATTGGTATTTTAGAATTTTATAAGAAGAAAGGAGAAGGCAATGGCAAAACTTGCGCTCCTGGGCGGAACGCCAGCAGCAAAGGGATTAAAAATTCCAGGGTGGCCTGTGGTTGACAGAAATGACTTTGAGATTGTGAAACAGGCCCTGAAGGGAAGGAGATGGTGCAGGATTTATCCTGGTTCCTGGGCTGAAAGGTTTGAAAAGGCATATGCAAAGTGGAACGATGCAAAATATGCAATCGCCTGTGCGAATGGCACTGTCACACTTGAACTGGCACTGAAGGCAGGTGGAGTGAAAATCGGGGATGAAGTGATTGTGCCAGCAGTTACATTTATTGCAACTGCAAGTGCGGTGAGTGAGGTTGGTGCAATTCCTGTTTTTGCTGATATAGATCCTGAAACAGTGCAGATAAGCCCAGAATCAATTGAGGCATTGATAACAAAACGGACCAGGGCAGTTATAGTTGTTCACTATGGTGGATATCCTGTTGACTTTGACAGGATTCTTCCTGTTGTGCGAAAGCATAAGTTGCTATTGATTGAAGACTGCGCCCATGCACACGGCACAGAATGGAGGGGAAGGAAGGTTGGTTCAATTGGAGACTTTGGTTCTTTTTCTTTCCAGGAGAGTAAGTCCCTGACTTCTGGAGAAGGCGGGATAGTACTGACAGATAAAAAGAAGTTTTATGAAGAGGCGTCTCTTATACACAACATCGGCAGGGTTGTGGGCAAGCCCGGATATGGACATTTTATTCTTTCTTCTAACTACCGCTTAAGCGAGATTCAGGCAGCACTTCTGCTTTCCCAGCTTAAAAGATTGCCACAGCAGACAGACTACAAGCATAAAATGGGTGAATTCCTTGCAAAAGAATTGCAGAGGATTGGTGGTGTTGAGCCACTGCCCCGGGATAAAAGAATTACAAAGAGGGGATATTATTTCTTCATTATAAAGTATAATTCAACTCAATTTGGTGGTGTGCACAGGGATAAATTCCTGCAGGCATTGAATGCAGAGGGAGTGCCCTGCGGTGCAGCATACGGGGTTCCACTCTATAAAAATTATGCCTTCAGAAAGGCGCAGATTGAAAAAGTTCTACCTTCCAGGATTGTGGGAAAATTGCCTGATTATGGAAAATTGCATCTACCAGCTTCAGAGGACTTCTGTGCAAACCAGCAGGTGACAATGTTGCACAATGTCCTGCTTGCGGAGCGCAGGGAAATTCAGAAAATCATAGATGCAATTGCAAAGATAAAAGAGAATATAGACGAATTGAAAAATAAGTTCAAATAGGAACCGCCTTACAGTATTTAAAAGAATTAAGGGTTCTTAAAAATGGACCTGACACTATTTTATATCGGGGGATAATATGCTTGAGGCAGGTGTGGCAAAAATCAAGATTACTCCGCCACCTGGTCTGGAGCTCGCAGGATATGGCGTTTACCTGAACCGCACCGCAAAGGAAATCCACGATGACCTTTTTGCAAGGGCACTTCTTTTTGATGACGGAAAAACTAAGACACTTTTGATTGTCTGCGACCTGTGCGGGGTCGGCAGGCAGTTTGTAATGGAGTGTCGCAGGGAGATTTCAGGGGCGACAGGAATTCCTGAGGGAAATATTTCTATTTCCTGCACGCACACCCATTCTGGACCAGTTACAGTTTTTCTGCGCGGCTGGGGCGAGATGAACAGGGATTATATGAAATTCCTCAAGGAGAAAATAGTTGAGGCAGCGATAAAGGCAAATGAAAACCTTGAACCTGCTGCAGCGGGAGCTGGCAGGGGAAAGATTGAAATTGGCTATAACAGGGTGGTGAAGGATGGCCCTGTGGACACTGAAATTATGGTTTTACGTGTTGACGACATAAGGGGGAGAACAAAGGCAGTCCTTTGTAACTACAGCGCCCACGCAGTTGTGGGTGGTCCAGGCAATCTTGCAGTGAGCGCAGACTGGCCCGGATATGCGAGTGCAAAAATAGACAATGCACTCAGCGGGGGGATGGGTATATTTGCACAGGGATGCTGCGGGGATGTAAATGTGAAGGACGCCTGCTCTTCATCTTTTGAAAAGATGAAGGAATACGGAGAGTGTCTTGCGGAAGAAGTTCTGTGCGTGTATAAAGAGATAAAACTGAAAAAGAACCTGAAGATTGCAACAAACTCAAAGATTATCAACCTGCCTTTACAGGTGCATAATCAGAAATTCATTGAGGATGTCCTGAACCGTTATGCTGAGCAGCGCAAGAATGCAAACTGGGAGAGGTTTTTTCAGGAATGGAAGGAGGATACCTTAAGAGAAATAAACCGCAATGTACGGGATACATTGCCTGCTGAAGTGCAGGTGTTTGTGCTTGGCACAGAGATTCTTTTTGTGATGCTCCCCGGGGAGGTCTTTACCAGATGGGGAATGGAAATCAAGAAACTTTTGCCACGCAAAAACATTTTTGTAATTGGTTATGCAAATGATTTTGTGGGCTATATTCCTGATAAAGATGACTTCGCCCGGCATGGCTATGCTGCTGACCTGGTTCCTCTTATCTGTGGCTTTCTCCATTTCTCCCCTGATGTTGGAGAAAGGCTGGTCAGTGGAGTAAAGGTTCTCATTGAAAAGATTCACGCATATTAAAAGAGGTAAGAATGGCTACATTTCTCATTGGTTATGATGTGGAATTGCCTGCTGAGAGAAAATCTGAAACCGAGCATTTTCTCAGGATTGCCCCTCCTCTACATGAAAAACTTGACGCGCCCTGCACTTTCTTTGTGTGCGGAATCACACTTGAGGCAAACCCTGAACTCTTCAGAAGGGTACACAGAGACTATCCTTTCATAGACATACAGCAGCATACCTATTCCCATATACTCTTTAAAACACTTGTCCAGAAACTGGATTCTCCCTGGGTAGATAAGGACACAGGAGAGATTTTTTATCCGGAGGGAATTACTGTGATAAGGGGAGTAAGCCTTGAAAAAATCCAGCAGGAGGTTGCATTGACCAGCGGTTTGCTGAGGGAGATTCTGGGGATTACCTGCATCGGACTCACAACTCCATGCGGCTTCTACAGGGGTCTGTCTGACAGACCTGATATCCTTGAAATCCTGGCAAAAAACGGGATTAAATTCGTGCGTTCATGGTCCAGGAATGAGAACGACTGGGTTCCACTCTCCCTGGATTTACAGCCATTTTTCTATAAACCCCAGGGTTTTCCTGAAATGATGGAATTTCCCATTCAGGATGGCCACATAAAAAGGAGGGCATGTGGATGGAAAGCACACGACAGATATTTTGAACTTATAAAAAAGGAAATGGATTACGCAATAGAACACGACCTCGTTTATTCATATGCACAGCATGACTTTGATAGCATCATAGAAGACCCCCGGATGGAACTTACCTACAGGATTATAAAATATGCAAAGGATAGCGGAATGGAAATTATGTCCTATACAGAGTATTACAGAAAAAGAATGAAGGCAAAATGACTGTGAAGAAAAATATGAAAGGGGATTCAATTTTATGGGATCAAAGAAATTACTTTCACAGAAAATCGGGGTTGAAGAACTTCTTGAGATAATCAGGCTATGGAATCTGAGTGCTGGAGCAATGAGACGCCTTGAGAGGATAATAAGGCGGGATTTCAGAACAGGGCCGCATTTATTCAGATATTACGTCCCTGAGGGTCTGCCAGATAAAGTTGAAGAATTTGAAAGGTTGTTTGCAAAAAAGATGGCTATTCCTTATGCCCTTGCAGTGAATTCCTGCACATCTGCGCTCATTGCTTCCCTTGTTGCCTGTGAGGTAGGACCAGGGGATGAAGTGATTATCCCTGCTTACACATTCTTCGCTTCTGTTTCAGCAGTTGTGATTGCGAAGGCGATTCCTGTTATTGCAGAGATAGACCATACTCTCACTATTGACCCGGAAGATATAGAGAGAAAGATAACAAAGCAAACAAAAGCAATTCTGCCGGTTCATATGATAGGAAGGCCCTGCAGGATGGATGAAATAATGAAAATCGCAAAGAGGTACAAACTACGTGTCATAGAAGATGTGGCTCAAGCCTGCGGTGCAACCTACAAAGGAAAATACCTGGGAACATTCGGGGACTGCGGATGTTTCAGGCTGGATTTCTACAAGATAATCACTTCCGGAGAGGGTGGGGTTATAACAACAAAAGATGAGTGGCTCTACACAAGATGCCAGAGCTATCACGATACAGCTGCATGCTGGAGGCCAAACAGGTTCGCAAGGGAAAGGAAGCCCGGAGAGCTTTTCTGCGGAGAAAACTACAGGATGTCCCAGGTCCATGCAGCGATAGGGCTTGCACAATTAAGAAAACTGGATTTAATCATTAAATCCCTTCGGGAAAATAAAAACAGGATTGTGCAGAACATAAAGAAGAGTAAAAAGTTTTCAGTTTCTATTTCAGCAGACCCTGAGGGAGAAGCAGGTACAAATATAGTGCTGACATTCAACGATATTCCCGCTGCAAAAAGTTTCAGCGAAACACTTACAAAAGAGGGAATCAGCTCTGGCACAATGTATTCTTCCAGGTTCAGGGACTGGCACATCTATTCCTACTGGGAGCACCTGATTGATAGAAAGACCCCGACAAAAGAAGGCTGCCCCTACACCTGCTCGTTTTATAAAGGGAAATTGCCTGAATATTCTGCTGATATGTGCCCCAGGACAACCGATATCCTTGCAAGATCAGTGATCATAGGTGTCTCTCCGGTTTATAATGCAAGAGAGTGTCGCAGAATTGCAGACATAATAAACAGAGCTGCAAACTTTTAACACAATCCAGAACAGGCATAAAATACTGACTTAAAAATTGGTTATCCCTTTTATGATTACTCCTTATTTAAAGAATGTTTGTGTTGGCGGGGAAATAGGAAGGCGTCTGGAGATGGCACTGCGCCGGCTCTTGCGTGAAGATGAATTTCCTATACGGAAAGGATTCACTGCAACGCCTTATACCCTGGAATATCTTCTCGCTGATCTGTTGTGGCTTCCTTCCAATGGCTCTCCCTGCGGACACTGGGCTGCGGATGAATCCGGAAGGTATATAAATGTACTCAGCCTCCTTCTTCCATATGCCGGCAGTCTTTATCCGGAGGAATTGAAAAATGAAATCCAGCAGAGACTGGAAAGGGCTGTAAACGGGGTCCTTCCCTTACAGCGTCCTGAAGGTTATTTCGGAAAGGAAAGGGAAGAAGGAAAAATCTATCGGGACCATACTTCTGGCCATAACTGGCTTCTGAGAGGGCTGGTGGAGTATTACAAAATAAGCAGGAGTGAAAAGGCACTCTCTGCAGCAAAAAAGATTGCAGACTATTACATAAAAACCCATTCGCTCTGGACCACTGCTGAGGCGATGAAGGATATAGAGGAAGGTGAGGGCAAGGCAGCATATGTGTATTCAAACTACACCCACTGTATTGATGGGCTTGTGAATCTGTGGCAGGCTACAAGGGAAGAAAGATATCTTGAGCTTGCAAAGAAAATCGGGAAACTCGTCAAAACTTTTGAGCATGCAGTCCACTCACATCATTTCCTCTCAACCCTGCGGGGCATAATCAATCTTTATATTGCAACTGGAGACAAATTTTATCTGGACAGGGTTGAAAAGGAATGGGAGGAAATTTCAAAAAAGGGCACACTTCCAACCGGCGGAGTTCCTGAGCACTATCTTTCCTGGACAAGCGATGAGGGATGTTCTGAAGCAGACTGGGCAATGATCAATCTCTATCTGTGGACAATGACACAGAAAACTAAATATATTGAAACAGCAGAGAAGGTGATATTAAATCATCTGTTCTGGAACCAGTGTGCAAATGGCGGTTTTTCCTGCAACTATGGTGGTGGAGATTTCAGGCTGGGGAGAATGGGAAATCACATTCCCGGAAAGCGCAACGAGGCTTACTGGTGCTGTTCCATGCATTGTTGCTTCGGACTTTCTGAAATCGCAAGGCATATCTTTACCTATGACGAAAACACAGTCTGGATTAACCTGTTCAATGATTTGAGCTCAGAATTCAGGATGGGAGATGAGGAAGTAAAATTAGAGATTGAGACACTCTATCCACTGAAGGGATTTCTAAAACTGGAGATTGAATCCAGAAATTCATTTGAGCTAAAAATAAGAAAGCCACAGTGGCTGGACAGGGAAAATGTAAATATTCAGGTCAATGGAAAACCGGATAAGGTAAACTTAGAAGATGGCTATATGACAGTTTCCAAGAAGGGAAGAAGGCTGAAGGTGGAGATGAATTTTCCACTGCAGGTGCGGGTTGAGAGCCCTGAAATTTCTCCCTTTATCTATGGAAAGAGCGATTTTATACATAACAGCGGAAAGAAACTAATTTTGTATGGCCCTTCAATCCTGCGTCCTGTTGAGAAAGTAGAAGATTCAGAAATAATAATTGTACCGGAGAATCCAGAGTTTAGAGTAGAAAATGGCTTGTTGCATATAAATCTATTCGGGGTCAAAACTGAACCAGACATTGAGAAAAAAGAGAAGTGGCATCGAATAATTTTTGAGCCAATATCCCAGGAGACCTTCAATCCGATGGATATGACAGTTTACCTGCATAAAGCCGGGGTCAGGTCTTGACATTTCACTTTTCAGATATCAATCAGCAGATTCCAAAGCAGAAAATGTATCAGAAAAAATAGAAGGGTCTTTCTATGGAATTTATATTTACAAACGACGATGCGGGTGCATCAGATGACCCCAGACATATTGAGTGGTTCAATCAGGTGGTGGACTGGCTGGACAAAATGGGAATTCCAGGTACATTTTTCTGGGTGCCAGCAGGAGGCGGAAGGCCAGGAGATCAGAAGAAAGAATGGATGGAGGCAATAAGCAGGGCAAGGAAAAGAGGGCACGATTTCCAGCTGCATGGCTACAGGCATGACACCTGCCTTGAATTTGGCGTTCCTTCAGAGAGCACACGCATAACAAATCCCATGGCGTTTGAAGAATACGAGAGAAACAAAGAAAAGTGGATTGTGGAACACAGCGTGGAAAAATTGGGCGAAAAAATTAGAGATGGAATTGAAATTTACAGGCGTGCATTCGGAGAGAAACCCCTTGTTTTCAGGTCTCCCTGCTTTGGAATGTGCGATGCCGCATATGAGGCGCTCTGGCAATCCGGAATTTTCTATTCCTCCAGCCGGAGTGTAAATCCTGTAGCAACAGCATATGTAGCAACAAAGAGAAAAGATTTGCGGATCTGGAGACCGGATTTTCCGTCAAAACCCTGGAGAGAAAAAAGCGGAGTTCTGGAAATACCCTGTATGGAAGACCTTGCTATTTTTGGAGTAAAGGAGAAAGAATATAAAGATTACCTGGATTTATATAAAACCGAATTCTCAAATTATATGAAAGAGCTTGGAGACTGGAAGTTTGGTGTGTTCGGGTCCCATTATCATTCAATGCTTTCAACCTGGGAAACCACCTCCAGGCTTTATGAAGAATTCTTTGATTGGCTGCACTCAGCAGGCGTTAGCAACTGGACCACTTTCAGGAAAGTATTGAGATAAAAAATTTCGAGGAAGGATATGTCTGGGGCAAGAACGAAAATCCTGTTGCTGTGTCTACTTATAACACACTCTTCTATAAGCATAGCAGGGGTGAGTAGTTATACGTCCTGGTTCAGGGCAAATCCTGTTTTTATTCCTGCCAATGGAAAATCTGCCTGCACCATAAGTATCTACATAAAAGATGAATCCGGAAATGGAATAAGTGGTAAGAGTCCCACGATTTCTGCACAGCTTCAAGGCACTTCCATAATCCAGCCCGGGATAACTGATTCAAATGGTATGTGCACCGGATACGTGAAGAGTACAAAATTAGGAGGATGCACCATTACTGTTTCCTGTGATGGAGTTATGGTCAAAGAGAACTACATTTTGAATCCCTCTTTTGAGTATGGCACAGGAATCGATGCATATAACTGGGCTGAAAACTATGGCAGTCCAACTACCCATACACGCAACAGTGAAAAGGCGCACGGCTCAAGTTCCTGGTCCTTGAAATCCCTTAATACAGTTCAGAGCGCAACCCTTTCTGACCAGTTCAGCGTAACCCCTTATACATATTATAAAGTTTCAGGATGGATGTACAATGCACTCTCCTCAGGAAACCAGTATTATGATATGGATGATTCACAGCTTGAGGACCCTGCTTCAGAAGACCTGAGCCTTTTCTCCACAAGGGGAGCCAGTACCTGGGAATATAAAGAAGGGGTTTGGTACAGTGCAGGACTTGTAAAAAGAAGATTGCGATGTGTTACTGATGGCAGTACTTCTGGGGCATGCTGGTTTGACAATGTAAGGGTTGAAAGACTTCCAACAGTGCAGTTTACCGGAGGACGTATAAAGATTACCTGTGGACCAATGGGTACCACTATTAACAATCCAGGTCCTGGAATCGGAGTGGAAGTGCAGGACCTGGAAGGCAATGTGGATACAACTGACAGCGGAAGCGCAGTATTGCAGACTTCTTCACCAACAGGAAAGTTTTCAATTGACAGGTCAAACTGGCAGGATACTTACATTATATATTTCTCCTCAGGAGTAGCAGGTTTCCATTATAAAGATTCCACTCCGGGCAATTATACCATTACTGTTTCCAGGCCCGGGGTTCTGGAATCCGATACAGTTATAATTTCAGTTCTGGAGCCATCCCCTTATGAGAGTGCCTGTATAATTTCCTCTCCTTTTTCAATGGCACCAGCAACAGGTACAGATTCCATAACAATTGTGGTTTCAGTGAGGGATACTTTTGAATACCCGGTGTCAGGAGTATCTGTCACTCTTTCAACATATCGTGGAGAGTCTATAACATTTATCAGCGCAAACCCTCAGATAAGCGATTCAAATGGCCTGTGTACCTGGACCATTTCTTCCCTGACAACAGGCTCAGACACAATATTCTTTAACTGTGGCTCAGGGCTTTTCTCAAACATATATTTTGATGGCTTTTCTCATTATACTGAAGGAACAGATGGCTCTCCAAACTGGAAGGTTCACCAGGGCGTATGGAAGGTGACAGGCGGGACATATCTTGGCAGGAACAGCGGGGACGATGGATGGTTTGCAGTTGGTGCATCAGGTGGAGATATAAACTGGAAGGACTGCACCATAAACCTGAAGTTTAAAATTGCCAGTTTTGGTTCTGACTGGAGAGATAGCGCACGCATTGGCTTCAGATACCAGGACAATAACAATGGCTACACCCTTGAATTCATAAATGGCTATGACTGGGCATGGATATCAAAAAAATCACAGGGGGTTAGCACAGGAGACCCCGGGACCAATCCTCCACTTTCAATCAATTACGGCCCTGTAGGCCACAGGGATGGAAACTGGCACAGAGTATGCCTGAGACTGGAGTCCAACCGCATAAATATTCTGTTTGATGGTAAACAGTTATTCAATGTGGTTGATTCCAATTACAGGGGAGTGCCACCACTCTATTATGGGAAAATAATGCTTTCAGCGCATGACTATACAGGAGATAGCCTCCACAATACGAAGGTCTACTATGATGAAATTCAGGTTTCTCCTTTTACTGTGCGATTTACCGGTATTGCAGACCACATAGGTATTTCAACAAAAGGTATGAGTGCAGGCAACGCAGGTCTTATAACCTTTGAAGTACAGGATACCCAGAACTACAGAGTTACTTCTTTCAATGGTACAGCTACAATCTCCACCAGCTCTCCATCAGGAAGATTTTCCTTAAATAGAGATCTCTGGATTGACACAAGTATTGTTGTCCTCCAGAATGGAATGGGCAGGATATATTATTTTGATAGCACCCCTGGAACCCATACCGCTACAATTATATGTGAGACACTGAAACCCGGCACAGCAAGTATTCCTGTTCTTCAAACCCCTGCGTGCAACACCCCAACCCTTACTCTGGACCAGACCCACTATCTCTACTGCAATCTGGGCGGGACAAATGAAAACAATGGTGTAACACAGGTGGATGTATTTCCAGGAGATGGTGCAACTGTTTCCACAAGTATGGGGGGAGTGTCCTGCAGGATGCTGAATGAAGACCTGCCTCCTGAATACAATAATAAGTATATGTACTTTGACATTTTTGATGGTTATATTTATAACAATATAGATTCAAAATGGACCAATATCCTTATAGGGGTGAGGTATTATGATAATGGCACAGGAAGTATTTATCTTGAATACGATGGACAATCAGATACTTTTGAGCAGTGCCCCATGGTATTACAACTGCAAAACACAAATCAGTGGAAGAACACCTGTTTTGTCATAGAGAATCCCAGGTTTGCAAACAGGCAGTGGTGCGGTACTGACTTCAGGTTGTACTGTCCTGAAGGAAATATGTATATTTCAAGGGTAACAGTTCACAGGGCACCCGGACAGAACATAGGACCTGGAAGGGACCTGACAGGAGAGGCGAGCTTTACACAGGCAGACAAATTGCTTATAACTTCAAACTTTTTTGACTGGTGGATTTTTGACAGCTGGAACCCCCTTGGTGATAGAGACAAGGATATTTATCCAGGTAGTCCAGCAGGCTACGGCGTACATCCTGCAGGTCTTCATCCTTCAGATCCAGCCAGGGTGGATTACAATGCAGGTGGCGGCATATATTCAAGGTGCAAATCCCTTGCAAAAAGGCTTATAAGGGATGCAATACTTGCAGGATTTGACATAATAAAACCAAACTACTGCGGTCAGAGCAGGGATGCTTATTATCTTGTATGGATAAAAGGAATAGTATCTGCCCTGGAGGAACTTGAACAGGAAGGCTATATAAATTCCAGCTATCGCATACCTAAGGTCGCACAGTTTATTGAAACATATTTCTCAGGAGAAGATGAACTGGAATATTCAGGACAAAAATTAGACTGTACAACAGAGAGGGGAAAGGCAATACTCTATGACAAGATAAGGGATTTCTGGTCAATGATTCCTTCAAAGTGGTGGGCAATGGTGAATGACCAGCCCCTTATTTTCATATATGAAAACTTTGATGTTGCAGCATCTAACCAGAGTACCTTTGATTACATAGGCAAACACTTCAAGCAGGACTTCGGAAAGAAACCATATATTTTAGTGGGCTGGGGTGGTCTGTCCAGCAATGATACAGTGAGTATTGAATACTGGCACTGGGGCTGCGGTCAGACCTCAGCTCCTGAGCTGAGTTATATGACTCCAGGGGTTGGTTCACACTACCATGATATCTACTGCAGGCCATCTCCGCGCGGGGGAATACGTGACCCTATGAATGGAGAATGGTTCAGGGTTGGACTTGAGACTGATGGTTCGACAAAAAGGGGAATGTGGGATAAGGTGCTGGAGCATATGTTAAATAATCCAGGAAAGCACAAGATATGTGTTACTTCATTTAATGAGATGGCAGAGGGTTCAGGAATTCAGGACAGTGCAGAATTCGGGAGAAAGGATCTGAAGGACCTCGCATTTTATAAAAGAATGTGGAAGTGCAATCCTGTGGCATATAAGTTTTCAGACCTCACTTCCTTTTCACCGGGAGAGCTCAGGGCACAACTGAGTTTTGCAGAAACACCGCCTTCTGCGGTGAAGCCCGGCCAGGAATTTCCAGTAAAGATACTTATAAAGAATAATGGTAGTGTTGGCTGGTGCAACTATACATTCCACGGACCTCCAAATAATTCCAGGGGAGTGGTGCGCCTTGGATGCAAGCAGCCTGTAAACGCATTTGCAAAAATGCAGTATTCAATGGCTCCCGGAGATACACAGATTCTTGTTTTGAACCTCATTGCTCCTGAGTCAGAAGGTATTTATACCTTTAAATTTGATATGCATAACTACGGGCACTCAAATCCCTGGTTTACAGATAGCGACCCAGGAAATTCAACCCTGGATGCTGTGATAAATGTTTCTGATTCAGGATTTTCTCCACCGGGTCAGCCTTCATTCACAAAAATTGAAACATCTACCGGTGCTGTTACCTTTTCCTGGACTGCTGAACAGGGAAGCAATCCTGTAAAGGGTTATTATGTGTATTACAGGGTTGACCCGGAAACACAATACTATTTCCTTGACGACTTCTCCCGGTACGGTGAGATAAAGATAGACCCTGCAGGAAAAGGAAATGTCTTTCCGATCTGGCAGGTTCAGGATGGAGAATGGACAGTGAAAACAAAAGATGTTTTTGGATATAACTGGGTAAATGTCAACAACGGGGTTCTGGAAGGAGTGAACAGCGGAAATGATGACTCAGCACCTTCAGGAATAATTACCGGAGACCCCTGTGCTGCGGATTATACGGTTCAGTTCAGGTTCAAGATTATCCACATTGGCACAGATTCAGGAGATGGGGTGCGCGTGGGCTTCAGATTTCAGGACTCAAAGAATTGCTATGTGCTTGAGATATTGCCAAAAACAGCATCAAATAATATCCGGCTTATAAAAATAAAGGATGGGAATGTTTCAACACCTGCAACTTATTCCAGGCAATTATATGAGAGTGGCATTACCTGGTGGAATCCCCTTTACTCCCAGAGTTTCTGCTACAAGTCCTGGCAGTATGACATCTGGCATACTGTTAAAATAAAAGTAGAAGGCGCTCAGATAACTGTATGGTTTGACGGGGACCAGATAATAAGTTATAACGATTCCACTCCTTTGCAGAAAGGAAGGATTGTGCTTTCGGCTCGCAGGCATGGCTTTGCAACTCAGGATACCCATATCCTTTTTGACGATTTTAAAATTGAGCCGGTTAGCCAGAATACCTGGTTTTTGCTTGCTACAACTTCTGAAACAACTGTGTCATATAGCGGGATTGTGGAGGGCAAGGACTTCTCCTTTAAAGTATGCGCTTTTGATAGCGCAGGAAATACAGGTCCCTTTTCTTCAGTCTGGACAACAGCGATTCCAACAAGGATTGTAATTGCCTCCCCTCCATTCTATGCTGTGAAAGGAAGTCCTTCCACTCCTGTAATAGTTGAAGTTCGCAGCTCAGGAAACAGGTTGATTCAGACCTATGAAGGCACTGCTACACTTTCAAGTTCAAGTCCTGCAGGCAGGTTTTCTATTGATAAGGATAACTGGATTGATACAACCATTGTTTATATCTCTGCTGGCACAGCCTCATTCTATTATAGGGATACACAGACAGGATATCCTGTGATAACTGTTTCCGGTGAAGGTCTTGAATCAGGCACACAGACAGGGCATATATTTTTAAGTCTTGCCAGACCCCATTCTCCTGCAGGATTCAGGTTAGAGAAGTCAGGGAATGATATCATTCTGAAATGGGATAGGGTTTTGCACAATGAAGATGGCTCTCTTCTGGAAGACCTTGCAGGATACAGGCTTTTCAGGTCCCGTAAGTCCGGAGGACCATATGTGCAGATTTCAACCCCTTCTGCATCAGATACAATTTGCATTGACACCGGTTCAGCTAATACGAGCTACTACTATGTGCTCAGTGCAATGGATTCAGACCAGCAGGAAGGAGCTTATTCATTTGAACTGGATTCTTCAGGAAATGTAGTTGTGCGCCGTCCATATTTTGAATCCACAGGAGATAGTATCACCTCCCTTTTTATACCTGCTAATGCAGCAGGAGTTCTTTATAAAGATGGAAGCCCTTCAAACGAGAGTATGAGGATAAAAATAAATGAGATAACAACTGATAGGGGAAGGAAGATACCGGGTGGAGAAATTTTATATTCCTTTGAATTCGTAGCGTGCACCTCAGAGAGCAACATTCCTCACAATCTGAGTTTCTCTCCACACAAACTCAATCTCAAAATGCATTACAGGGTGGCTGATGGGTATATAGAAGGCACTGCAATTCCTGTGGACCAGGTTCCAAGGGTAATAGCAATTTTTTACTGGAATGGACTGGAATGGATAAAGGTGGGCTCTATCCTTAATTCTGAAGAGCAGTCCCTTTCAATTCAGACAGAGCACTTAAGTAAATATGCAATTGTCAGAACAGTGAATGCACAGAAACTCACCCTTACAAAGAGGGTTCCTCCCATTATCACTCCAAATGGAGATGGTATAAATGACGCTGCATTTTTCTATCTTGAGAATCCAAACAATGTGGGTATCTCCTGCAGGATTTACGATTTGCATGGGAAAATTGTGCAGGATTTCCTTCCGGGAGGGCCTGTGAGCAATTCCTTCAAATGGGACGGCAGGGATTCAAATGGAGATATAGTTGAATCCGGAATTTACATCTACCAGATTCAATCTTCTGAGGCAGTTCTAACCGGCTCAATTGTCGTGAGTAAATAAATGGAGGGATATTGAATCTAAACAACATATTAAAAATTACCTTTTTAGTTTTTGCTATAGCAATTTCCAGTTCTGTTTATTCAGCAATTGAGCTGTGGGCGCCCAGGCAGGTCAACCCTGCTTTCGTCAGGCCAGGGGAAACCTTTACAGCAGAGGTCAGGGCCAGCTCCAGTCTTTCAAGTTCTGGATGGAATGCATCTGTGGAGAATAGTTTAAGGACATGGAATTGCAAAATAGTCTCTGCAGAATACAGTATGATAAACCGTGGCACTGAAAATGGATGGAGGCTTACAATTCAGGTCCCGGCAGATATACCACCAGAGCTGTTCAGGCTCAATATTTCCCATCCTGCAGGGGGCAGTACAGGCTGGAGCAATGCAGTAAGTGTTGTGCAGGATTTTGAAACAGATTTTTACATCCTTCAGCTTACAGACGAGCAGATAGACAGGAACATAGCTACAACACAGGATGGATACAGGAGCGCACAACTTATAGGATGGGCGGTGCCGGTCATAAACCTGATTAATCCAAGATTTGTGTTGAATACTGGCGATGAGGTGGATAATGCCTGGGAAAATACTGATGCAAAATTTCAATGGTATGTCAGCGCCAGGGCAGGATACGAGGTTCCCTGCATAACTGTCAAGGGGAATAACGATGACCGAGTTGATGCGAAATGGGAATCTTATTTCGGTCAGCGCAGCTTCTCACTGCGCCTGGGCTCCTTCTATATTCTGGCACATGATTTCAATGATTCAGCATTGCGCACATGGGCTTTAAGTGATTACAATACAAACTGGAGCGACCCTTCCATTAAATACAGATTGATTGCCCAGCATGCCTGGATAGACAGCGGTTATCCAGGAGTGTTTATACCGGATAGTGATAAGCCATGCGACCTTATGTTGATGGGGCATCTGCATGCAAATGCAATAAAACAGTCCAGCCCTTATTATGCACTCTGTACCCAGTCCGCAGAACACTATGCAAACGGCGGATTTTTTAATTTTGTAAAGATAGGTTCAGATTGGTTCTGCACTTCACCTCTTTCAACCCATAGCTCCGGCTCCAACAATATACAGCTTGTGGGCGACTGGGGAACACCGAGGGTTTCAGTACAATATGTCCTGCCCAATGATGGCACCCAGATAATAAACACTGCCACTGTCACCAATAAAATAGGAATAGATTTTTATGACGGACGGTTGAAGTTTTTAATGGCGAAAGGGAATTATAAGGTAACCGGGGGCACAAAGATAGCTGAATACGATTACTCCGGTGGTGCAAAAACAGCAGTGCTGGTGAAGGTTTACATACCCAGATCTACAGGTACTGAAGATGGCACTGTTACAGCGACAGTGACAAAGGTTATGCTTAAGATCACTACTCCTCCAGGGACTACCATTGCAGGACTTGTTTCTGATTCAATGGTTGTTGAAGTGCAGGACTTCTCGGGTACAAGGGACTTTTCATTCAATGACACGGTCAGGCTGGAGTCTTCTTCCCGGACAGGAAGGTTTTCAGTCAATGGCACAGACTGGTCAGTTTCAAATACCACTATCATAATGCTGAGTTCAGGAACAGGTTCCTTCTATTATAAGGATAAGAGGGGAGGGAATCCTGTAATAACTGTTGCAGGTATAAACACATGTTTTTCAGATACCCGGGCCCAGGCAGTAATACAGCCGGTCATAGCAGTGCAGAAGAGTCTGACTAACCTGAGGAGCGGTTGTTCCGGTACTGTATCAGTTGCAGTTTTTCCAGGAGATACAATCGAATATATTTTGACCATTACAAACAGTGGAACCGAGACTGCTACAGGGGTTGTTGTAACTGATACCTATGTATTTGATACAAACATTTTTATGCCACTTGTATTTATCTCAATTGACACTTCAAGTTCAGAAACCCTGGCTTATACCACAACCCCTAATCCCCTGGAGTCAGACTGGATTGCAGGCACACCTGATGAAGGAAGGAAAGATATAAAGGGCTTGAGGTGGAAGATAGATTCCATTGTTGCTGGAAAGCAGAAACAGGTAAAGTTCAGGGTAAGCCCTGCCTGTAATTAAAAATATCAGGAGATTGAGATGCTGGAAAAGCCAAATATTATATTTATCCTTGCAGATGATATGGGATACGGAGATATGGGAGTTTTTAACAGAGGACTATCCCGCACACCAACCCTTGACAGAATGGTGAGGGAGGGGATATGCCTGACACAGCACTATTCAGCTTCTCCTGTTTGCGCTCCTGCAAGGGCATCCCTTCTTACAGGACGCTATCCCCACCGCACAGGTGCAATCGATACGCTTGAAGGCAGGGGCCTGGACAGGCTTGCCCTTAGAGAAATCACAATTGCAGATGTTTTAAAGTCTGCAGGTTATGTCACCGGTCTTATTGGCAAGTGGCACCTCGGGGCTCTTGATCCGCGCTACCATCCCAATAACCGCGGTTTTGATGAATTTGTAGGTTTCAGTGGCGGATGGCAGGACTATTACCACTGGCGACTGGATTACAATGGAAGTTTTAAGAGGGCAGATGGCAGATACATAACAGATGTATTTACAGAGGAAGCAATTGAATTCATCAGGCGTCATAAAAAAGAGAGATTTTTCCTGCACTTAGCTTATAATGCCCCGCACTTCCCTTTCCAGGCACCAGAGGAGGAGCTTGAGCCATTTCTTAAGACAGGCAGGTTCACCAGGGGAGTGAGCCTTATTTATGCAATGATTTCAAGGATGGATAAGGGGATTGAGAGAGTGCAGGAAGAATTGAAGAAACAGGGAATAGAGGAAAATACAATTGTGCTTTTCACCAGCGATAATGGTCCCCAGTTTGGTGGAGAAGGTGAGATGTGCACAACGCGCTTCAACTGCGGGTTCAATGGTGCAAAGGGAAGTGTGTATGAAGGTGGAATAAGAGTACCGGTGATAATTCGCTGGCAGGCAGTGCCTGGTTCTGGAACACAGATTAATGAGTTTACTCATTTTACAGACTGGTTTCCCACACTCCTTGCTATTGCTGGAACAGAACCACCTGAAGGTCTTAAAATTGATGGAGAGAATATTCTTCCTGTATTAATGGGAGAAAAAAGGGAGATGAGTCCAAAAAGGTTCTGGCAGTGGAACAGATACACACCTGTCATAACCTCAAATGCAGCGATGCGGGATGGAAAGTGGAAACTGGTCAGGCCTGCAATAAACGAGACTATGTTTATCTCTCGCAGGGACGGAGAAATGGACATAGCCCTGAAATACGAGCCAGAAAGGTTTACAGATATAATGCGTGAGCCAGAACCAAGGCGCAAACTTCCCCCGCCTCCTCCCCCTCAGTTGTTCAACATAGACATAGACCCGCTTGAGAAGAACGACTGCGCACCTTCAGAGCCAGACAGGGTGAAAAAGATGCTTTTCGAGCTTGAAGACTGGTTTGAATCCGTGTGGAAAAATGGGACGGGTTCATTTTTTGGTATCGGTGAAAAGTGAACCGCACTGTTTTTACAGTATAAATAACTGGTTTAGGGAGGAAAGCAAAATGCTAAGAGCGCAGACAAATGTTCCCGTAGAACTTTCTCTTAATGCAGGGCAAAAATATAGAGACATTTTTAATGAGGTTGAAGTGAATGTTGCCTTTTTTGGACCGGGACAGAGGGAATGGCTGGTACCAGCATTCTGGGCAGGAGGTGATGTTTTTAAAGTGCGGTTTTCTGCGCCAGAGCCTGGTAGATATTTATGGCAGAGCATATGTACTGACAGGAGGGATTCGGGTTTGCACAACAGGAAAGGTGAGATTGAAGTAGTGCCATACAGAGGCAAAAATCCTCTTTTCAATCATGGGAGACTGCAAGTGGCAAAAAATAAATGCTATTTTGAACATGCGGATGGAACGCCCTTTTTCTGGCTGGCAGATACATGGTGGATGGGATTGTGCAGGCGCCTTAAATGGCCCGGTGACTTTAAAATGCTTGCTGCTGACAGGGTTAAAAAAGGTTTTTCTGTAATACAGATTGTTGCAGGGCTTTATCCTGATATGCCTGCTTTTGATCAAAGGGGAGCAAATGAGGCAGGTTTTCCATGGGAGGAAAATTATGAGAGAATAAATCCAGCATACTTTGACAGGGCTGACCTGCGTATAGAATGGCTTGTGCAATCAGGTCTTATGCCCTGTATTGTAGGGTGCTGGGGATATTTCCTTTCCTGGATGGGAATAGAAAAAATGAAGAAGCACTGGAGAAACCTCGTTGCCAGGTATGGTGCATATCCTTGTGTGTGGTGCCTTGCAGGAGAAGGCATAATGCCTTATTATATGTCAGAGACAAAAGAGAAAGACACAGAATTCCAGAAAAAAGGCTGGACAGAACTTGCACGGTTCGTGCGCTCAATTGACCCATTCCACAACCTGATTACAATCCATCCTACAAACAATGCCCGGGACCAGGTTGAGGACCCGCAGGTTCTGGATTTTGAAATGATGCAGACAGGGCATTCAGATAGACAGAGCCTGACAAACACAGTGGTAAGTGTGTCTGAGGCATACAGACGGGAACCAAAGATGCCTGTGCTTGTTGGAGAGGTCTGCTATGAAGGCATAGGAGAGGCATGCAGGCAGGAGGTGCAGAGGCTGATGTTCTGGGCAAGTATTTTGAATGGTTCATGCGGGCATACTTATGGAGCAAACGGTATCTGGCAGGTGAACACTCGTGAGAAGCCTTACGGTCCTTCCCCGCATGGAATGTCCTGGGGAAATGTTCCCTGGGAGGATGCGTATCAGCTTCCTGGCTCAGCACAACTTGGTCTTGCAAAGAAATTCATAGAGCGGTTTGAGTGGTGGAGGATTGAACCACATCCTGAATGGGTTGAGCCGCACTGGACAGGGGAAAACGCATACGCCCCGTATGCTGCAGGAATTACGCAGGAATTGCGCATTATTTATACTCCCCTTCCCTGGGGAGTGCCGACAATAAAGGGTATTGAGAAAAACGTCAGTTATCACGCCTTCCTTTTCAATCCAGTGAATGGAGAAGAGATAGAAATTGGAAATGTAAATCCGGATCCAAACGGAGACTGGGTCCCGCCACTGGGCAACCCACCCTGGCGCCTTATGCCAATTTTCCAGGACTGGGTCATAGTGCTGGAAAGTATGAAATGAATAAAAAATTGCTTTCTGTTCTTGTGAAACCAGTTTCTGCAGATTGTAATATGCGCTGTCATTATTGCTTCTATCGCAGGCCCCTTGACCCATATAAAAATGAGAAAGATGCAGATGGACGCATATTTCACAGGATGTCTGAAGATGTTCTGGGTACATTTATCTCTCAATGTCTGCAATCTGCAGGTGCGGGATTTGGTTTTTCCTGGCAGGGAGGGGAACCGATGCTTGCAGGTATTCAGTTCTATAAAAAGGTTGTGGAACTTGAAATAAAATATGCAAGGATGGGCATGGAAATTGGAAATGCTATGCAGACAAACGCACTCCTGATTACAGAAGAATGGGCAAGGTTTTTCAGTGAATACAAGTTCCTGGTCGGGGTGAGCATTGACGGCCCTGCTGACCTGCACAACATTTATCGCGGGAAAGGAACACAGGAACAGGTGATGGAGTCTATCCGTATTCTGAAGGCGCACGGTGTAGTATTCAACACGCTGACAGTTGTCAACAACCTGACAGCAGAAAAACCTGAAGAGCTTGTTGACTTCTTTGTTTCAAATGATATTTTTCATCTGCAGTTCATTCCCTGTGTTGAAAGGGATTATGCCAGTGATGAGATTACGCCTTTCTCAGTCAAGCCTGAGCAGTATGGAAGGTTCCTGTGCAGATTATTTGATAAGTGGTATAACAGGGGCAGGCCATATTTTTCAGTGCGGGATTTTGACAATGTGCTTATGGCATATCTGGGTATGGAGCCTGAACTCTGTCAGATGAGAAAGGAGTGCGGAAGTTATGCTGTGATTGAATACAACGGAGATGTCTATCCCTGCGATTTTTTTGTTTTAAAAGAATGGAAAATGGGAAATATAATGGAAAAGCCGTTAACTGAAATTATAAACGGGGAAGTAGCCAGCAGATTTAATGCAATAAAACCTGCAGATATTTCGCATGGAGCTCTGTGGGCAGCAGAATGCAAAAATTGTAAATGGGTCTTTGTGTGCAACAGGGGCTGTCCCAGGTACCGGATCAACCATAATGGAGAAATTGGAAAGAACTATTTCTGTGATGCATACAGGGAATTTTTCTCCTATGCGCATAAACGCTTTGAATCCCTTGCCAGCCAGCTTAAGTCCTCAGACAAATCTCCACCTGTATTATGATTAAGCCGCAGGTATATACCAGAATTTTTACTGATTGGTATACCAGTTTTTTATCGCAGGTACATAAAAAATGCATTGAAAACTTGACAAAAACACAAAAGTATGTATAATTAGTGATAATTAGGTTTCATATATGAGACTGATATGAAATAACCACTTACCATCTCGAATGGATTGGTGCAGAACAGGACATAATGTTTCATTAATTATCCAGATTCCGGGCGTGGTAAAGAAAGGTAAGTGCGAGGAACTCTGTGAAAATATCATAAGGATTCGGGGGAGGTGATTTATGGCTGAGACAGGCACAGGACAGACAGTAATAAAATGGTTAAAAGACATTGTTTATGGAGAAGGCAGTGGAAGGCCCCTTAAAATGCATCTCCTTCTTCCCTGGAATCAGGCGGGCAAGCTGATGCCAGCAGTTATCTGGGTTCACGGTGGTGGATGGGAGGCAGGGAACAAGGAAGAAGGATTGTACAGAAGTGCGCTTCTGTGTGAGAGAGGCTATGTATGCGCCAGCATTGAATACAGATTAAGTCAGGAAGCAGTTTTTCCGGCGCAGATTGAAGACTGCAAATGTGCGGTGCGATTTATACGCGCAAATGCAAAATCATTTGGCGTTGACCCGGAACGCATAGGGGTCTGGGGCGCCTCTGCAGGCGGACATCTTGTTGCACTTCTGGGTACTTCTGCAGGAGTAAAGGAATTAGAAGGCAGTGGCGGAAACCTGTATGTCTCATCAAGTGTCCAGGCAGTCTGTGACTGGTGCGGCCCGACTGATTTCTTCAGATGGGATATTCCTGAAGCAAACAGGCCGGCTATAGAATCAGCAGTCAGGAAATTATTCGGTGGAACTCCAGAGGAAAAAAGAGAGCTCGCGATTCTTGCAAATCCCGTAACCCATATCAGGAAAAATGCCCCACCTTTCTTTATAATACACGGGGATATGGATGACCTGGTTCCATTGAGCCACAGCATTCTTCTGCACGAGGCACTTCAAAAAGCCGGAGTGGAGTCAGAATTGATGATAATGAAGGGCGCAGGCCATGGCTTTGATGAATCTGTAATCCTGCAGAAAATTTTCAATTTCTTTGATAAGCATCTGAAGGCATAAAAAGGTCTATCTGAATTATGGCTTATGGTTTTTAAGCGCTGAACAGGGAGATATTATGAACATTATAGTTATTATAACGGACAGTATGAGGGCGGATTATGTCGGATATCTTGGCGGAAAGGCAAAAACGCCTGCCATTGATAAATTTGCAGAAGAAGGAACTGTTTTTGAACTTGCATATTCAGAGAGCCTTCCAACTTTACCAACCCGTACAACCTGGTGGACAGGAAAAACAAATTTTCCATTCAGGGGATGGCAGCAGTTTGACCACTGGGATTACCTGCTTGCTGAAATTCTATACAGCAGGGGATATACCTCTGCACTCATAAGCGATACATACCATATGCACAAGCCAATTTATAATTGTGGAAGGGGATTTGATACTGTTGTCTGGGTGCGCGGACAGGAATATGACCCCTGGATTGTGGATTCTGAGGTTAAGGTGGATATAAGCCAGTATTACCGGCTGCGTGGAGATGAGTCTGATAAAATCTGGAAGCCACATGCCCAGCAATATATGAGAAATATTTCTGTAAGAAAAAGTGAAGAGGATTATTCAATTTCCCGCGTTATAAAAGAGGCAATGCACTGGCTTGAGCATATAACCCAGAAACAGAAGGATAACCTTTTTTTATGGGTGGATTGTTTTGACCCCCATGAGCCCTGGGATCCACCTGAGCCATTCTGGAGTATGTATGACCCGGACTATAAGGGCTTGCATATGATTGACCCGATTCCGGGCCCTGTCAAGGGATATATGACAGAGGAAGAATTGAATCGCACAAAGGCACTTTATGCAGGAGAAGTGAGTTTTGTGGACAAATGGGTTGGAATCTTCTTAGACTATGTGCGAAAACTCGGACTTTTTGAAAACAGTCTTATAATGCATACAAGCGACCACGGAGAGCCATTTGGAGAGCATGGAATTGTGCGCAAGGCAATGCCCTGGAATTATACAGAACTGGTTCACATCCCCTGGGTTATTTTTCATCCGAAAATCGGGAAGGGAAAAAGGATAAATTCAATTGTTCAGACAACTGACCTGATGCCTACTATTTTACATGCACTGGGAATTCCACTAACGCTTGAACTTCCATTTCTTGCACCTGCTAAAACAGGAACATTTCCACAGGACTTAGTTATGGGAAAAAAGCAGGTTTCAATGGACGGACAGAGTCTTCTGCCCCTGATGAAAGGAGATGTGGAAAGGGTAAGGGATTTTGCTCTGATCGGGCACGCCTTTCAGTCCTGGACAATAAGAAATAAGGAATGGAGCTATCATCTTTATATTGACGGAAGTAAGTCCCCGGAACTTTATAATATAAAACAGGATTGGTGGGAGCAGAAGAATATCATTGAAAAGAACAGGTCAATTGCTGATGAGATGGAATTGACAATGCGCAGGGCAATTGACTCCCTTAAAAAATAGTGTCAGGTCCATTTTTCAGGATAAGCAGGAAAGGAATGTCTCAGGAGGCTCACAGCACCTGCACAACAGGGTGGGCAGATGGAAAAAGGAGGCAAAATGTTAAAAGTGGCGATGTTGAGTTTCTGGCATGTGCACGCAGAAGGATATGCAAAACACCTGCAATCCAGAGATGATGTGGAAATTACATCTGTGTGGGACGAGAAGCCTGAGCGTGGAGCTGAGTGGGCTAAGAAATTAGGGGTTGATTTTGAACCTGATCTGGAGAAACTCCTGAAGAGGGAAGATGTGGATGGGGTTGTTGTGGATGCGCCCACGAACCTGCATTGCAAAGTAATGGTTGCCTCAGCAAATGCAGGAAAACACATCTTTACTGAAAAGGTTATGGCACTTACGGTCAGAGAATGCAATGAGATTTCAAGGGCAGTGAAGAAATCAAAAGTTAAGTTCTGCATATCCTTTCCTGCACTGACCACTCCGCATGTACAGCTGGCAAAGAAGGTAATCGAAGAAAAAATTATAGGCGATGTAACCCTTGTGAGAACAAGGGCAGCACATGCAGGGGCATCAGCAGGATGGCTTCCAGCACATTTCTATAACCCTGTTGAAACAGGGGGCGGGGCGATGATGGACCTCGGGGCTCATCCTATGTACACTTTACGCCATCTGCTGGGAAAGCCGGAAAGGATTGTGTCAATGTTCAATACGCTGACCGGAAAACCGGTTGAGGACAATTCCGTATGTGTCATAGAATTTGAAAACAAGGCACTTGGAGTTTCTGAGGCATCATTTGTGAGCGGTGCTTCCTACATAAATCTTGAGGTCTATGGTACAGGCGGAGCTCTGATTGTTGATGCTGCAGGCCTCAGGCTTCTACCACAGGAACTTGAGAAAAAGGTTTCTCTTCCACCTCCACTGCCAAAGCCGATTGATATATGGATTGACAGCATATTGAAGGGGACTGAAATACCGTTTGGTACAGAGGAGGGCACGCATCTTACTGAATTGATGGAGGCAGCATACAAATCATACCGGGAGAAGCGGCAGATAGAATTTAAATAACTGCTACAGGAGGCATAAGATGTCCATAAACAGAAGGCATTCAGACTACTGTGAGATTTTGATAGATAGTCACATTGCTGACTGGAATAAAGTTTTTCTCTCAAGGTATAGTCCGAAGAACTATGTGGATATGATTTCTCTTGCAGAAGTTGATTCCTCAATGGTCTATACATCCTGCCACAACGGAAACTCTTATTATCCCACAGAGGTCGGACACCAGCACAGTGGTCTGAATGGAAGAGATGTGTTTGGTGAGGTTCTGAAACTGCTGGAAAAGAAAGGCATTGGAAAGGTTGCGTATTACAGTCTGATTTACAACAACTGGGTTTATAAAAATTTCCCTGAATGGAGGATTATACTTGCTTCGGGAAAACCAGCCGGAGAAAACAGCAGGTACGGAGTTCTGTGTCCGAATTCCGGATACAGGGACTTCGCAGTAAAACAGTTAAAAGAGCTGTGCATAAATTATAATTTCAAACGGATTTTCCTGGATATGACCTTCTGGCCCGCAATCTGTTACTGCAAACACTGTGCTGAGAGATTTAAAAGAGAAACAGGAAGGGAATTGCCACGAGTAATCAACTGGGAAAATGAAGAATGGCTCTTATTTATGAGAAAGAGAGAGGAGTGGCTGAATGAGTTTGCAGGGTTCTGTACCCGGGCAATCAAGGAGCTCAGGCCGGATTTATGGGTGACGCACCAGTTCTCTCCAAGTCTTCTTTCCTGGACCTTTGGTACGACCCAGGATTTACAGCAGCACTGCGATTATGCAAGCGGGGATTTTTACGGGGATGCAGTAAGGCATTCCCTTGCATGCAAGGTTTTTCTGGCGCTGACCAGGAACCAGCCTTTTGAATTTGCAATTTCAAGGTGCGTGAATTTGAATGACCATACCACAATGAAACATATGGATTTGCTTGAGGCACAGGCGCTGCAGGTTATGGCGCACTGTGGAAGAACAGTATTCATAGATGCCATAAATCCTGATGGAACCCTGGAAGAAACATTCTTCAGAAGCATAAGGAAGATCTGCAGGGAAATAAAGAGATACAAGCGGTATATGGGCGGAGAGATGATTCAGGATGCGGGTATATACTTCAGTTTTGAATCCAAGATTTCCCTTGAGGACAATGGAAAAGAAGTTGAAAAGGACGGATTTTCAGGAGATTTTCCACATATAAACGGAGCAATAAACCTGTGCAAGACCCTTATGCAAAGCCACATTCCATTCGGGGTGGTGACCAGGAAGAACCTGAATGACCTCTCCAGATACAGGGCAATAATACTTACTGATGTAATGATGATGGATGCAGAAGAAGTAAAAGCATTGAAGGATTATGTGAGAAATGGTGGAGCAATCTATGCGAGCAGGTACACATCCCTCTTTGACAAATACAAAGGCAGGAAGAACGATTTTATGCTTTCCGAAGTCTTTGGTGTTTCCTTTGAAGGAATCACAGATGAAAATGTGACATACATCACTCCAGAGCAGAATAATCTGCAGACAAAACACCTGGTTCTATTTGAAAGACAGATAAAGGTAAAGCCGGCAGGTGGAAAAGTTCTTGCACATCTAACCCTCCCCTATACAAATCCCTCTGACCCTTCTCTATTTGCCTCCATACACTCCAACCCGCCAGGAATTCTGACGGATTATCCGGCTATTGTTATAAACAGATATGGAAGGGGAAAGGCATGTTATGTCTCTGGCGCGATTGAAAAGCAGGACCTGGAAATCCACAGAAAAGTTTTTCTGGGATTGCTTAAAATGCTTACCGGGGGAAAATATTTCTTTGAATCTGATGCACCAAAACCAGTGGAGATTCTTGTTTTCAAACAGAGGGAGCACAAAAGATATATTATAAATCTTGTGAATTTCCAGCAGGAGATGCCAAATATTCCTGTAAGGAATTTCAGGGTCAGGCTCAGACTGCCTGAGAAGCCAGCAGGTCTTTTTCTCCTTCCTTCAAAAAATAGTGTCAGGTTTATTTTTTCAAAAGGAACCCTGGAATTCAGCGTACCTGAATTGAAAACATTTCTTATGTATGAACTTGAGTACAAAATTTAATTCTGGATTGCAGGAATAAGGAATGGAAAATATAAACAATCAAAATCAGGAATCAGGTGAAGAGAAAGAAGAAGTAAGTGTGGTGCCTGCGCTTGAGCGGGGGCTGAACATACTTGAGTTGCTTGCTACAAGGGCAGAAGGATTTGCCTTCAGTGAACTGCTTTCCAGCTTGAATATTCCAAGACCTTCCCTTTTCAGACTGCTGCAGGAATTGCAAAAAAGGGGATATGTGCGCCAGAACCTGGATACAAAAAAATATCAGCTCGGGTTTAAGATTTTAAGCCTCAGTACTGCAATCCTGGAAGGGATTGACCTGCGCACCACTGCAAGGCAGTTTTTGCAGAAACTTGTGAATCAGACAGGTGAGACAGTGGAGCTTGTGATATTTGATAACGGAGAGCTGCTGCATATTGACAAAATTGAAAGCACCCAGTCCATCAGGATTTTTGCACAGATAGGCACAAGAAACCCGTACCTGCATGTAAGTGCTCATGGCAAGGTATTCCTCGCGTATATGAAAGACGAGGAAAGAGGAAAATTTCTGAGTAATAAACTGAAGAAGATAACTGAAAATACGATTACAGAAAAGGAAAAATTGCTGAGGGAACTGGAAGAGGTGCGCAGGGATGGTTATGCATTTGATTTCGGAGAGGGAAGGATTGATGTTTCCAGATGTTCTGCCCCTGTTTTTAACCATGCAGGAGAGATTGCTGCGAGTGTGGGCATAGCAGGTCCTGCCTTCAGGATGGGTAAGGATAAGAAACAGAAACTGGGTGAAAAGGTAAGGCAGATTGCTCTTGAAATTTCAAAATCCATCGGCTATCAAAAGTAAGAACCTGTCAATATTTCAGAGGAGGAGAAATGGCGATACCGAAAAAAGCGGTAATAATCGGTTTTGATGCGCCAATAGTGAAATCTGTGAAGAGGTGTGTAGAGGAAGGTAAGATGCCTGAGGTAGCAGGGTTAATTGAAAACGGGGTCTGGGCAGAGAACTGTCTTGTGCCCCATCCTACAATTACCCCGCCAAACTGGACAACCATTGTCACAGGTGCCTGGCCAGGAACCCATGGCATAACCTGCTTTCATCTGCACAAGCCCGGGATGCCCCTGAATTTTGAAGCGACTTATCAGGCTTTTAGTTCAGAAGACGTCCTGGCAGAATACATCTGGGAAGCAGCTGAGAGAGAAGGTAAAAAGTCAATCGTGATAAATTATCCCACGACCTGGCCTGCAAGGATGAAGGAAGGAATTCAGATTGCAGGCTTCGGGCTGCATATAAATGACTGGCGCCAGGATAAAAATGGCAGATGCGTTCCTGGATGGGGATGCCTCCATTTGCTGTCCGATGACCAGTGTATCACAACCGAGGAGCTTCCTTTTGCAGATGTGATAAAACCTGTGGAGGCAAAGAACTGGAAAAATCTTCCTCCCGCAAAAAAGAGTCTGGAAGCAGAAATCAGGTTATGCACAAGGAATACAAAGATAAAGGTGACCCCTAACACATATTATCTGCTGGTGCAGGATAGTGCTGGAAAGGGCTTTGATACGGTTTCCCTTGCGAAATCAAGGGATGGAAATGAAATTTTATTTTCAATTAAAAAATTAGAATGGAGTAAAAAAGTAGTGGATGTGTTTGAAACAGAGGAAGGGAAAAAGAAGGCAGTATTTATGGCAAAACTTATGGAACTTTCTCCGGATGCAAAGAGATTGAAGCTGTATATAACCCAGGCCTGCCATTTCGGAGGATGGTCATATCCTGAGGACATAGCAGAAAAACTTGAGAATCTGGAAGGGATGCCATTCAGGGTGATGGAAGAGGTTGTCCATTTTGGATGGATTGATATGCAGACATACCTGGAAAGGGCTGATATGGAAAATACCTGGCTTGCAGAGGCCGCGGTCTATTTAATGAAAAGTATTGACTGGACAATCTATGCGATGCATGCACACGTGCCCGACCATACTTACCATTATCTTTTTAATAAATCTGACCCGGTCAAAAACAAAAGGGATTTGCAGTGGTGTAAGGATATTGAGGACAATTTCTATGCCAGCCTTGACAGGATGGTCGGGAAAATTGTAAAGCAGGCAGGAGAGGATGCTCTTATAATAATTACCTCAGACCACGGAGCGGTTCCGACTGAGGACAGGACTTCCCCGGATTTCAGGCATTTTGATGTCGGAGCGCTTTTGATGAAGGCAGGCCTGACTGTTCTGAAGGACGACCCTGCAAATCCTGATAAAAAAGTCATTGACTGGACGAAGACAAAGGCAATTGCACAGCGTTCAGTATATGTTTATGTGAATCTGAAAGGAAGGGATCCTGACGGAATAGTTGAACCCGGAGAAGAATACGAGAAGGTGAGAGAGCAGATAATAAACCTGCTTTATGATTACACTGACCCTAAAACAGGAAAAAAACCTGTTGCCTTTGCACTTAAAAAGGAAGATGCAAGGATACTCGGTCTTTACGGGGATAGAATCGGAGATGTTGTATATGGAGTGCACGGCTGGGTTTCAGGGGAGCATGGAAGGCAGCTGACAACAGCTGATTACGGAATGGGTTCAATGAAGGGATTGCTCATTATGAATGGTCCAAATATTAAAAAGAATTTCATAATGGAGCGCACCTGCTGGATTACGGACATTGTTCCCACGGTCTGCTACATGCTCGGTCTTCCTGTTCCCCGGACAGCAGAGGGAGCTGTTCTGTACCAGGCAATGGAGGATCCGGATTTCCACATAAAAGAGATGAAGAATCTGCGCAGAAATTATGAAAGGGTAAAATCTGCTCTTGAAGGACAGAAGTCTCTCACCCACAGCTACGGAGAATAAAAATAGTATCAGGTCTATTTTTCAATCAGGGCCTATACAGTTAAATAGGAGACTTTTATGAAAATTGGAAAATTCCGAAGGCGTAGTTTTGATACTGGAGGTTTGATATCACTATTTATCTGGAGTGTTATCTGTATGCAGATTCCATCTGCAATTGCACAGGAGTCAGTGGATACAGTTGAGAACAGAATTAAGGAGTTGATTTCCCATCTGACACTGGAAGAAAAAATTGATATGCTTTATGGCAGAGGTTCTGACACAAAACAGATAAAGCGCCTGGGCATACCTTCAATAAAAGCAACAGATGGTCCTGTCGGAATAAACTGGCAGAAATCCACCTGTTTTCCTGCATCCATTGCAATGGCAGCAACCTGGGATACAGCCCTGATTGAAAAAACGGGAAGGGCAATGGGCCTGGAAGCGAGGGCAAAAAGGAGAAATCTGCACCTTGCTCCCTGTATAAACATCGCTCGTGTTCCTCACGGAGGAAGGAATTTTGAGAGCTTTGGTGAGGACCCCTGGCTTGTCTCAAGGATGGCGGTTGCATATGTGAGGGGAGTTCAGAGCCAGGGCGTGATGTCCTGCCCGAAACACTATGCGTGCAACAACCAGGAGTATGAAAGGGGAAGCATAAATGTAATTGTGGATGAGAGGACTTTAAATGAAATATATTTTCCTGCATTTAAGGCCTGCATTCAGGAAGCAGGCGCCTGGTCAATAATGGCAGCATACAATAAAGTGAACGGTTATCATTGTACTGAGAATAGATACTTATTGACTGAAATTCTTAAGGATAGATGGGGGTTTAAGGGGTTTGTGCTTTCTGACTGGGGTGCAACACACAGCACTGTTCCTGCTGCAAATGCAGGATTAGACTTAGAAATGCCAGCAGGAGAATTCTTTGGCGGAAATAAACTCTTAAATGCTGTAAGGGACAACAGGGTGAGCGAGGATATTATCAATGACAAGGTCAGCAGGATTCTCAGGGCTTTGATATGCACTGGCCAGATGGATAATCCTGAAAGGGTAAGCTTGAGGACCGTGAACTGCGATGAGCATAAGGCTCTCGCACTTGAAGTTGCAAGGCAGGGCATTGTGCTTTTAAAGAATAAGGACAGCATCCTGCCACTGAAGAGGGAGAAAATAAAATCTATTGCTGTGATTGGTCCCAGCGCAGCAATAGCGAGGTATGGCGGAGGAGGGAGTTCGCATCTCAATCCCTATTACTCAATAAGTCCGCTTAAGGGAATCCAGGATAAAGTCTCAGATAAAATCGCAATTTACTACGCGCAGGGAAGTAGCTTAACAGGTGAAATAGTCATTGATTCAGAATACCTTATTACTTCTGATACTGAATCGGTTCGCCATGGCCTTAAAGCAGAATTCTTTCCAAATAAAAATCTATCAGGAAAGCCTGTTTATACGAGAGTTGACCCCATCATTGATTTTGACTGGGGAGGAGGAGGTCCACGTTCAGGATGGAGGGCGGACGAATTTTCCATAAGATGGACAGGGAAATTGATTGCTCCAGGCACAGGAAAATATGAAATAGGTGTGGTGAGTGATGACGGAATACGGCTTTACCTGAATGGCAATCTTCTTATAGATGACTGGGTTGACCACGGGGCTGCGAAGAGGACAGCAACTCTGGAGCTTGAAAAAGGCAATATGTATGACATTTGCCTGGAATATTATGAGAACCAGGGGGTGGCTTCAATAAGGCTTATATGGGATGGGACGGGTCTTAATCCAGTTGCAGAGGCAGTTGAGGCAGCAAAGAAATCAGAGGTGGTTCTGCTCTTCTGTGGAACTTCAGATGGAATAGAAAGTGAAGGGTTTGACAGAGAGAACCTGGAACTTCCTGAATGTCAGGAAAAATTGATTGATGCAATCCTGTCTGCAAATAAGAGTACCATTCTTGTCCTGAATACAGGAGGCCCCATTCTTATGGAAAAGTGGATTGACAGGGTACCAGCAATTGTAGAGGCATGGTTTCCAGGAGAACAGTGCGGGAATGCAATTGCAGATATTCTTTTTGGAGATGTAAATCCTTCAGGAAAACTGCCAGTGACTTTCCTGAAAAGATGGGAGGACTGTCCTGCTTATGGAAATTATCCCGGAAAAAACGGAAGGGTTGAATATGCGGAGGGGATATTTGTGGGCTACAGGTACTTTGACACTGAGGATATTGAACCGCTTTTTCCGTTCGGCCATGGTCTTTCTTATACCAGCTTTGAATATTCAAATCTGAAGATCAATCCAGAAATTATATCCACAATTACCTCTCCTGAGATAACTGTTTATGTGAGTCTGGATTTGCAAAACACCGGTAAGGTTGAAGGAGCTGAGGTGGTCCAGTTATATGTCAGGGATGTGGATGCAAGCGTTCCCAGACCCTTGAAAGAACTCAAGAGATTCAAGAAAGTAAATCTAAAGCCCGGCGAGAAGACAAAAATTGAATTCACTCTTGACAGGAACTGCCTTGCATTCTATAGCCCTGAGAAAAAGGACTGGGTGGTTGAACCAGGAGAATTTGAAGTGCTTGTTGGCAGCTCTTCAAGAGACATTAGACTGAAAGGCAGTTTCTGCCTTAAATAGGGACGGGTTCATTTTTTAGAAAGGATTAAAAAACAGGAATTACAATGAGAGGTAGAAAAAAAGGTTTTACACCAAAGGTTGCTGTGTTGGGAATGGACGCTGTAAGCCTGAGGCTCGTGAAGAATTTCTTAAAGTTTCTGCCCAATTTCAAAAAGTTAATAAAGAACGGTTCTGCAAATGAAGCACTGCCCTGTCTTCCCTGCTACACCCCGACTAACTGGGCTACGATAGCAACAGGTGCATTTCCAGGAACACATGGCGCAGGGTTATGGTTTGATAACAAGCCCGGAAGTGCTGGAAAACTTTCCACCTTTGATTCCCGTGCTATTACAGCAGAATTCATATGGGAGTCAGCTGAAAGGCAGGGACTGAAATGTCTTCTTGTGCAATATCCTGGCGCGTATCCTCCAAGGACAAAAAAGGCAATGATTGTTGCTCCACTGCACAGGGGTCTTTCTTCTCTGACAATACTGGGCGGAGCAATTTACTCAACAAATTCCACGAATCCTGAATGCCTCATTTCTCTTTCAGAAAAAGACGGATGTCTGGAAGGGAAAATAGTTATTTTCAGGGAGAGCGAAATTTCAAGGTTTCAAGCGCTTTCAGGTGCAGAAAGGGCAAGGCTTGCACAGGCAACAGAGGATGGAGTGGATTTTCAGGTGCAATCCTCTCAGGATATTATGCACAGAGATGCTATCAGCCATGCAGAAAAAGTTTTTACCCTTTTTCTGCGGGTTATAAAATCAAAAAGGGAAAAATATGATACAGTTGAAGTCTATAGAAAGGCAATGCACAGGGAACTGCTTGCGAAGCTCAAAGAAGGCGAATGGGCAGATGTCATTACAATGGGTGTGGGCATGCGATTTAAACTGAAGCGTCTATCCCCGGATGGAAAGAATATTGAGATTCATCGTTCAGAGATATATCCTGCAAAGAACTTCACTTATCCCCCATTCCTTTCAGAAGAACTCCTGGAGAAATTTGGACCATTTTTTGAGCATCCTTCAGCCGACTTATGGGAAGACACAGAAACCTGCTTTGAGGAGATGGAATATCAGGTGGACTGGATAATAAAAACTGCAGGGTATCTGTTGAAAAAATACGGGTGGGACCTGTGTTATCTTCACTGGCACTTTCCTGATTCTGTTCTCCATCACTGTCTTGCGTACTCAGACCCTGCCTCGCCAGGATATGAAGAGTCAAAGGCAGAGAAGGCAGGGTATATAATAAAGAAATGCCTCCAGATGGGAGACAGGTTAACAGGCGGTTTTACGGAGATGCTCGGGAAAAACGATTACATAGTTGTTGTATCTGACCACGGAAATTCAGTAAATATGGTGCACACAGACATTGAAAGATTTCTGGCTGAAAACGGATTCCTGAAATTTAGAGATGGGTCTATTCCACAGGAAATTGACTGGCAGAACACAAGTGCCTATCCATACGGTGGTTTGCAGATTTGCATTAATCTTAAGGGAAGAGAGCCCCATGGAAGCATAGACAGGGAGGATTACGAAAAAATGCAGGACAGGATAATAGAATCTCTTTACAACTGGAAGGATGAAAGGGGGAAAAGGGTTATCTGCCTTGCATTGAAAAAAAGAGAAGCGCAGATGCTGGGATACTGGGGAGACAGGCTTGGAGATGTTTATTATCTTTTCAACCCGGGATATGGCTGGGGTCCTGTTCCAGGAGCAAACCATGGTCCACAATCTCCTTTCGCAGGCACAGATTTTTCTTCAAACCTTGCGATGTTTATTATTTCAGGTCCTGAAATTCGAAGGGGCTATTCAAGGAATCCGGAGAGAATAGGGTATGCGCGGCTTGTGGATATAGTGCCAACGCTCTGCCATATAATGAATATAAAACCGCCGCGCAATTCCCAGGGTGCAGTGCTTTACGACCTCATAAATGAAAGGAGGAGTTAAGAAAATGACTTCAAGGGAAAGGGTGAAGATGCTTCTGGAGAAAAAGATTCCTGACCGGATGGGAATCTTTGAGCACTTCTGGCCAGAGACAATAAGGGATTACTGGATAAATCAGGGATTTCCGAAAGAGCAGGCACCTGAAGTTGTTTTTGACTATGACCTTGTGGGATGCGGCGGATGGTTTAATTCAGAACCATTTATGGGTACAAATACTGTAGTGGAAGAAACTGAGGAATGGCAGATTGTAAAGGATGGACGAGGTGCGAAACTGAAAACCTGGAAGAAAAAATCCGGAACTCCCGAGCACATAGGTTTTGAGGTTACAAATCCTGAAATATGGAAGAAATACAGGGAACCACTCCTGGCAGTGAACAGGGAAAGGTTTGGTAAAATTGAAGACCATAAAACAAATCTTGAAAATGCTCGCAAGAGAGGAAAATTCGCTTTCTTTGCCAACTGTTTTGTTTTTGAACTTATGCGCGCCACAATCGGAGACCAGAATTTCCTTCCTGCATTACTTCTTGAACCAGACTGGATAAGGGATTTCTGCCAGGTGCACCTGGATATGTATAAAATGCACTACGAGGTGCTTTTCAGGGAAGCAGGGCTGCCTGATGGATTTTTTCTGTATGAGGATTTGGGCTACAGGAATGGGCTCTTTTGTTCCCCGAAAATCCTGGCTGAGATAATTATGCCATATGAGAAGGCACTTGTGTCCTTCTTCAAGGATTACAATCTTCCAGTGCTTCTGCATTCCTGTGGAGATATCAGGAAGGCAATCCCACTTATTATAGATGCCGGGTTTGATTGCCTTCAACCCATGGAGGCAAAAGCAGGCTGCAATGTAATTGAGATAGCAAACACATACGGCACGAAAATCTCATATATGGGCAACATAAATGTAGTTGCACTGGAGACAAATGACCCGAAGAAGGTAGAGGAAGAGATAATACCAAAACTGAGAAAACTAAAGGAGATGCGCATCCCTTATTTCTTCCATTCGGACCACTCCATTCCACCCAGCATTAATTTTAGGACATACGAGTATGCTGTAAAGGTGTTCAGGGAAAATAACAAATACTGAATCACTGCAAACAATGGCAGAGTAATCGGAAAGGAGAAGCCATGATAGAATTTTCAAAAAAGTTTAAAAGTCTACCGATAGAGGATAAAATTGGTATATCCACCCACTTTATGCCTTCCACTCATGGCGAAGATATTTTCAGGGCTATAGAGATGGTGCACAGGGCTGGTTTTGCTGGTTTTGAAATTGTGCCCACGCTTGACCAGGCACAGATAGGATTTCCTGCAAACTATCCAAATGTCGGCATAGATCTTTTTGAATCTTCAGATGCAGACATAGAAAATCTAAAAAAGGCACTGGGAGTTTTCAAATGGGTTACAGTGCATTCTCCCCATCTTGACTGGAACCTCTCAAGTGCAAACAGGCACCTGCGCAAACTCACCTGGAATTATTTTGAAAGATGCTTTGACCTTGCTGTGGAGCTGGGCGCAGTTGCAGTAACCTTTCATGGCGGAGGCGGGACAGGCGGTTTCATAAGGGATTATTCCGAAATCATGAAATACAACTTAGAGTTCGCCAGATACCTTCTGCCAAAGGCAAAAGATGCAGGGATTCCTGCAGGATACGAGGCAGGAGGTTTTGACTACCTGAAATATTTCTGCGATAACGTCACCGGCTGGGGCATAAACCTGGACATCGGGCACGCATATATGGCAGCAGGGACAGATGATGGATTTTTCAGGTTCATTGATGAGTTCAAAGGAAAAATTGCAGAGGTGCACCACAATGGAGTGAACCATTACTGGGGTGGTTATATGGAACATCAACCCCCGCATATGAACAATATGATTGATTTCCAGCGCGTTTATACTCGCCTGAAGGAAATTAATTATGAAGGACCAATAGTGTGCGAAATACAGGGGCAGGATATCGCGCAGGTTATAAAGCACTGTCTGGAATCAAAGGAGATGATAGTGAATATCTGGAATGGCACACTCAGGTTGAAAGAGCGCTGGAATATTTCTGAATAAGGAGGCAAGAATGAAAAACCCGGCACCACTTGAATTTAAACCAGACCTTGAGGAAGCGGCAAAGAGATGGGATGCGTTCTATCACGAAGAGATAATTAAAAGACCTGTTGTATGTATTACTGCATCAAGGGAAGGCGCTCAACTTAAGAAATGGCCTGATTATTACGAAAAGGTCCATGGAGATATGGATGAGATAATTGAAAGGGCTTTGCACAATGCAAAATCAACATTCTGGGGAGGAGAAGCAATCCCATCTTTCAACATAAGTTTCGGTCCTGATGAAATCGCTGTATTCTGCGGGGCTGAGATTTGCTGGAACGAGATATCTTATGACACGAACTGGTCCAGGCCCTTTGTTGAAGACTGGGAAAAGGTCCTGCCACTGAAAATCCAGGAGCACAATCCCCTGTGGAAGAGGTTGCTGGAATTTTACAGGAGGGCAACTGAAAAAATGGCAGGAAAGATGCTTGTGGGACTTCCGGATTTTCACACTAACATGGACCTGCTTGCTGCGCTCAGGGGACCTGAAAAACTCTGCATAGATTTAATTGACAGGCCTGAAGTGATAGATGAGGCAATGAAGAGTGCAAGAGAGATTTTTCCTGTTGTATGGAACGCTGTGAAAAAGGCAGGCCGGATGGATGAGCTGGGCTATTTCCAGTGTATCTATTCAATGGAGGGGGCAGCAATGCTTCAGTGTGATTTCAGCGCTATGATAAGCCCTGCAATGTTTCGTAGATGGGTACTTCCTGCTCTTGAAGAAGAGGCTGAAATTGTGAAGCATGCTTTTTACCACTGGGATGGCCCGGGAGCCCTGGTACATGAAAAGGATATTGTCTCCAGCAGGGGATTATTTGTTTTAAGCTATGTGCCAGGAGAGGGGCATGGAAGACATATTTATCACCTGGACCTCCTGAAACGCCTTCAGAAAGAAGGAAAGGCAGTGCATGTAGTAGGAACCATAGACGATATAAAAGTTATGCATAAGGAGCTTATGCCCAACAGGGTGATGTATGAAACCTGGGCATCAAATCAGAAAGAGGCAGAGGAACTGCTTGAGTGGTTAGTGAGAAATACCTGAAGATGGGAGGGGTTTATTTTAAGGATACGTGTATATAATGCAGACTCCGGGAGGGAGAGTTGAGGATTCTTTATATTGATATTGACACTTTAAGGGCTGACCACCTGGGATGTTATGGATACACAAGGAACACTTCCCCGAACATTGACAGGGTAGCAAAGGATGGCATAATATTCACAAACTGTTTTGCTTCAGACGCGCCCTGCCTTCCTTCAAGGGCAGCTATGTTTCTGGGAAGATTTGGGATTCACACCGGCATAGTGGGCCATGGCGGCACAGCAGCAGACTTATATCCCGTAGGTCCGCACAGGCACTTTGGTAGCATACCTAAATACTTTGGCTTTGTGGAGCTGCTGAAGAGCGCGGGATTTTACCCGGTTTCTATAAGTCCTTATGCAGAAAGGCATTCAGCCTGGTGGTTTTATGCAGGATTCAGGGAGATGTTCAATCCAGGTAAAAGGGGCATGGAGATTGCCAGTGAAGTTTTTCCATACGCCATTTCATGGCTGGAGAAGAATGTCAGGATGGATAAATGGTTTCTGCACATAAATTTCTGGGACCCGCACACTCCTTACAGGACACCTGAGAAAGAAAGGGTTGACCTGGGCCCGGTTGCACCACAGGCAAAATGGCTTGCAGAAGATTTATTAAAAAAGCACCTGAAGAGTTTTGGCCCGCACAGCGCGCGAGAGGTAATCGGAATAGGAACTAAAGAAGAGATTGAATGGTGGGCAAGGAATTATCCCGACACACCTGTTACAATAGACACGCTTGAAAAATTTTATAAGTTTATTGATGGCTATGACCAGGGGATAAGGTATGCGGATACATATTTTGGAAAGATATTGAAGATACTTGAGCAAAACGGCGTGCTGGAAGACACTGCAATAATTATCACTTCTGACCACGGTGAGAATATTGGAGAATTGAATGTTTATGGAGACCACCAGACTGCTGACTACATCACAAACAGGGTTCCATTTATATTGAAATGGCCAGGGCTTAAGTCAGGAAGGATTGAAAAATCGCTTTTTTACCAGGTTGACCTTGCAGCAACAATTTTAGGGCTTTTAAATATTGAAATACCGGCACGGTGGGATGGAAAAAACTTTGCCCGTGAAATTATCCAGGGAAATACGAAAGGCAGGGAATCTCTTGTTATATCAAATTGCGCCTGGAGCTGCCAGCGCTCAGTTATATCAGACGATTGGTTAATGATAAAGACCTATCACGAAGGATTAAAGGATTTTCCAGAAATTATGCTCTTTTATCTAAAAGAAGACCCGCACGAGACGAACAATGTTGCAGATAAAAATCCCGGGATAGTGGAAAAATATCTGGGGATGCTGGAGAGGTGGCATAAGGAAATGATGCAGACTTCAGAAAATAAAATTGACCCGATGCAGACAGTGCTAAAAGAAGGTGGCCCCTGGCATACAAGAGAGGATGCAGGTAGATATGCTCAACGCCTCCTTGAAACAGGAAGGAGAGAACATGCAGAAAAAATCCTTAAATGGCTGAAGGAAGGAAAATACTGGAAATAAAAATAAGTGAAAGGATATTTGCGGGAAGATGTGAAAAGGAAAATTTTTATTGTATTCAGGAGGGCTTTGTGGACTACAAACTTTTCTGGGGAGAGATGCACACCCACACATATTGTGGAAATACAATATTCGGGAAGATTGAGGATGCAGTAGAAATTGCAAAGACGCACCTGGATTTCTGGGCTCCTGCAGAGCACCATGATAATAAAGAATTTAACTGGGAAAGAATCTGCAGGGTTGCAAGAGAAAACAACCAGCCTGGCAAATTCATTGTATTTCCCGGTGTTGAGCGGGGAGACCTCGCAGGGGATTATAACGCCTATTTTCTGGACGATACCGTGGGTACACCGGCACTGGACAGCTTCAGAAACCTTGTTGATTTTGTAAAAAGCCAGAGAGGAAGGGCAATAATGATTCCGCACCACACCGCTTATAAGGTTGGATGTCGCGGCACTAACTGGAACGACATAGACGAAAGTATAATGCCACTTGTTGAGATTTTTTCAATGCATGGTTCATCAGAGAGCGAGCAGGGAGCATTTCCCATGGACCTTTTCTGGATGGCTCCCAGAGCCAGCGCAGGAACAGCACAGAAAGGTCTTGCAACGGGAAAGAAATTTGGATTTATGGCATCTTCTGATGGACACGACGCATACCCTGGTTGCTACAGGATGGGACTGATTGCTGCATATGCAAAAGAACTCACGCGAGAATCCCTGTGGGATGCTTTCTTAAAAAGAAGGACCTATGCAGTCACAGGAGACAGGATAATACTTGAATTTTATATTGATGGCCATTTTATGGGAGAAGAATATAAGGGCGGAAAGAAAAGGGAAATCAGGGCAAAAATTACAGGGGATGACCTGCTTGACAAAATAGAAATTATAAAGAACAACAAAATTTTATTCAGGACCAATGCAGTTTTGAACCGTGAATACGAAAAACACCGGAATGGAAAATTTAAGATAAGGATTGAATGGGGGTGGGGAAAAAACGAGATAGTAAGATGGGAAGGAATGTTAAGGGTTGAAGACGGAAGGATTCTGTGCGCAGAGCCCTGTTTTGGCCCGCCAGCACCGAACAGGATTCTTTCGCTTGACGAAAGGAGTTGTGAATGGCTCTCCCATACGAACGCTGCTTATTTCTTCCGCTGGAACTCAAATCGCAATGGAAGGGAAGGCACAAATTCCATAGTCTTTGAGATTGAAGGGAATATAGACACTGTGTTAGACATTGAAACAAATGATAAAAAATTCAGATACACAATTGGCCAGTTGATGGAGGGCTCCCGCATAGAATTTGTAGGTACCCCGCCGAAAGGCGAGGAATGGAGTGTGCCAAAGTTGAAAATTTATGAGCCGGTGCCTGAAAGCCAGTATACTTCTGAAGTTTCTTTTATTGATGATACTCCAGAAAATCCCTTAGATTTCTATTACCTGCGCGTCACCCAGGCAAATGGCCAGATCGCATGGTCCAGTCCCATATGGGTTAGTAATAGTGCCTGTACAGAATAATACAGCGTTTTATTGAACCAGAACATAGATTTGACTTTTTGAGAGAATTGTGGTATAATATATCTCAGAAAGAAAATATCGGGAGGGGATATTTAAATGAAAAAACTGGTTCTTTGTATTCTTCTTTTTGGAGTGCTGGCAGGCACTGGCACAGCAGCTGCCAGGGAAAAAAGCGGATGGACGATTTCTCTTCCGGGGTACAATATGGGTACAACCTGGTCCTATTATCAACCCAGTCTGGGTGTTTTTCAGAAAGATGAGATTGATTCCTTCCTGGGACTGGATCCGGTTAAAAATCATAAGGTAGTCTGGAATCCTGCATTTCAGGTGCGCTATTCAATTACTCCAAACCTGCAGGTCGGCTTGCATTTCAATGCCCAGATGGACCAGTGGGAAAAGACAGTAAAATTGTCCACAAGTACCGATACCATAACAAATACCCGGAGGACAATTGCAAGTCTTGAAAGTTATCTTCCATCTGCTGTCTTGCTTTACAGATTTCCTGTTGGAAAAGGACATTTTTCCATTGGCGGTGGAATAGGATATTATGTTACAAGGTATACTGCGGGACAGGAAACTGTCACTATGATAGCTCCACCTTCCGGCACTGATACAACTACATTTGGCCAGGTTTTTGGAGCAGATATCTGGGCAGGAGGTTTTGGAACGCAGGCATTCCTGGAGTTTACATATCCTCTTTTTCGGGATATCTTCTACATTTCAGTGAGGGCAGGATATGTCTTCTGCCTTATACCCCGGCCAATGACGATTGCAGACAACAGTAAAAATTACGGTTATTACCTTCCTGATATTGATTTGAGTGGATGGATGGGCACCATTGGTTTCACCGCCGAATTCTGATTCAAGATATAAAAGCCTGCAGTGTGACGCCACAATTTTTCAGTTACTACTTTTCTCAACTACTGTCTTTCCGGTATCAAGGACAGTAGTTTTTATTTTTTAGACGATTTTATTTGACAATCTTAAAAAATCATATATAATATTTTAGTATCATAAAGTCTGATAGAGAATCTGAAGAACTGGTGCAGGAAATGCGAAGCAGAGACAGGTTCTATATGGGACTGGCAATTGAACTTGCAGGGAAGGCACAGAATCCAGGTCCCAATCCTTATGTAGGAGCAGTGCTTGTAAAAAATAACAGGGTAGTCGGGAAGGGTTATCATCACGGTGCAGGACAACCGCACGCAGAGGTCAATGCAATTCAGGATGCTGGCTTGCAGGCTCAAAACTCAACGCTTTATATAAACCTTGAACCCTGTGCACATTTTGGCAGGACCCCACCCTGCACGCAGGCCCTTATCAGGGCAGGTGTAAAGAAAGTTGTTATAGGTATGAGGGACCCAAACCCTCTTGTGAATGGCAGGGGAATAGCAGAACTTAAAAAAGCAGGGATTGAGGTAATAGAAGGAATTCTGGAAGAAGAAGCAAGAAGGCTTAACGAGAAATACATAAAGTATATCACAAAAAAAATGCCATTTGTGCTTCTGAAATCTGCAATGAGTCTGGATGGCAAGATTGCCACCTGCACAGGCGAATCAAAATGGATCTCAAGCAAAGAATCCAGAAGATATGTCAGGCAATTGCGCTCCAGGTTTGATGCAGTGCTGGTCGGGATAAATACAGTGCTGAAGGACAATCCGGGTTTAAACACAGGTCCGGAGTTCAAGCTTCAGGGTTCAAAAGTTCCATACAAGATAATAGTGGATAGCAGTCTGCGCATTCCTCTGCGGGCAAAGGTCCTGAAGAATCCAGGGCAGGTGATTGTTGCCACAACAGGCAAGGCACCGAAATCAAGGATAAAAAAACTGAAGGATTCCGGGGTAAGGGTGCTGGTCGTGAAAGAAAAAAATGGACGGGTTGACCTGAAAGCGTTGATGAAGGAGCTCGCAAAATTAGAAATTTCCTCAGTTCTTATTGAGGGCGGTGGAGAGATAAATGCCAGTGCAATCGAGTCAGGCATTGTAGATAAAATTTTATTTTTTATCGCTCCCAGAATTATTGGTGGCAGGTATGCAAAAACACCTGTGGAAGGCATGGGTATCAAACGGATATTGGATGCAATACCGCTAACCCATATGACAGTTAGCCTCTGTGGTAGAGATGTTATGGTAGAGGGATATCCTGAAAAATAAGATTTTTCCTGAATTCATCAGGAGCTTTTCAGAGAAAGATTCACAGGCTCTGTGCCAATGGAACCTGTACTATATTTTTAAACCGGAGGAAGAATGGGGATTGAAGAGCTGCGAAAAGAAATTGACAGGATTGATTTGCAGATTCTGAATTTACTGAACGAGCGGGGCAGAAAGATTTTAGAGATTGCCAGATTGAAATCCAGACTGGGGAAGAGGTATTATGTTCCTGAGAGAGAAAAATTTATTCTCTCAAGACTTGCAAGGGAAAACTGCGGGCCAATATCAGAGGAGGGGCTGAAGACAATTTATAGAGAAATCCTTTCTGTCTGTAGAAATCTGGAGTCTCCACTGAAGGTTGCATACCTGGGACCAGAAGGTTCTTTTACCCATCTTGCTGCTATAGAGAAGCTTGGTTCTTCAATTGAATTGATCCAGGCAGGTGATATTGCTGAGGTGTTCAGGCAGGTGGAAAAGGATGAGGTAGATTTAGGGGTGGTGCCGGTGGAGAATTCCAGTGAAGGGGTTGTAACCTATACACTTGATATGTTTGTGGATTCTCCCTTAAAAATAGTAAATGAGATAATGTTAGAAATTACCCATTACCTGGCATCCAGGGAAAAGGACATTCGCAGGATTAAAAAGGTCTATTCCCATCCACAGGCATTCGGGCAGACAAGGATATGGATGCGCAATAACCTCCCGAATGTGAAGATAGTTGAGGTGGATAGCACCTCTGAGGCAGCACGTCTCTGTGCCCTGGAAAGGGGAAGTGCAGCAATTACTGGAAAATGGGCGGCCGAGAAGTATGGCTTGAGTATTCTGCGTTCGCATATTGAAGACCTCGCACACAACACTACACGATTTTTGATTCTGGGAAAGGAACAGGCAAGGCGCACCGGAAGGGATAAGACCTCTGTAATTTTTTCTGTCAGGGACCGTCCTGGAGCACTTTATCGCTGCCTTTCAGTTTTTGCAAAAGCAAATATTAACCTCACAAAGATAGAATCCCGTCCGTCCAAGAAGAAAGTCTGGGATTATATCTTCTTCATTGACCTGGAGGGACACATAGAGGAGCCCAGAATAAAAAGGGCACTGGATAACCTTGAAAAGTTCTGCGTTTATATGAAAATCCTGGGTTCATACCCCAGGGATTGAAAAGGGGACAGGCTACCTTTTGAAAGAGGGGAAGTGGATATCTTCTCCTTAAGAGGATAAAATATGGAAAAACTGGCAAGAAAGTGTATTCTGGAGATAAAACCTTATATTCCTGGAAAGCCGATTGAAGAGGTGGAGAGGGAACTGGGCAGGTGCCTGCGCCGAGGGCGCGGGTGGGAGGTAATAAAACTCGCTTCCAATGAAAACCCGTTTCCTCCGCCCACTGGCGTGCTTAAGGCAATCAGAAACTATTTGCCAAAACTCAATCGCTATCCTGATGACCAGGGCTATTATCTGACTCAGGCACTGGCAAAAAAATACAGGGTCAGGCAGGAGCAGATTATACTGGGCTGCGGCAGCGATGAAATTATGGAGTTAGTGGCGAAGGCATTCCTTGAGCCAGGAGAGGAGGTTGTGTTCGGGAATCCGTCATTTGTGATGTATAAAATCATCACGCAGATTATGGGTGGAAAGCCCGTTGCAGTTCCTTTAAAAAACTACACCTATGATTTAAATGCAATGGAGAAGGCAATTACAGGGAAAACAAAGATTATTTTTATTGCAAACCCGAATAATCCCACAGGCACCATTGTCAGGGACAGAGAGGTCAGGCGGTTTGTCAGGAATGTACCGGAGAATATCATTATTGTTTTTGATGAGGCATATGCAGAATATGTGGAGGATAAAGAATATCCGGATACCCTTGACATTTTAAGCAAAAATTGTAATTGTATAATGCTGCGCACATTCTCAAAGATATCGAGCCTTGCTGGCCTGCGTATAGGATATGGCATTGCAAATCCCGGGCTTATTTCCTGTCTGAATCGGGTGCGACTACCATTCAATACATCCAGCATTGCCCAGGTTGCAGCACTTGCAAGCCTGAAGGAAAAGAAGTGGATAGAGAAAATTAAAAGAATCAACCGCGAAGGCAAAAAATACATTTACAGTGAATTAAAGAAACTGGGATTAAATTATGTTCCAACAGAAGCAAACTTCATTTTGGTGAAAGTTGGCAAGAATGCCGCCTTCGTTGTGAATGAATTGTTAAAAAGAGGTATTATTGTCAGGGGAATGGAAAGTTTTGCATTGCCTGATTGCATACGGATTACGATTGGCACGCCCTCTGAAAACAGGAAACTTGTCCTGGCATTAAAGGAGATTGTGAGATGATTTCAACAGGTTCTGTCACAGGAATTTTGCTGCTCCTCGTGATTGTAATATCAATATTTTCACGCGGCTTCTGGAAAAGGATTAGTGAGGATATAAGAACTGTCTTTGAAAAGGATCCCGCAGCAAAGAACATAGTTGAGGTCCTGCTGTGCTATCCCGGTCTTCACGCACTGTGGATGCACCGCATTGCTCATTCTTTATACGAAGAAGGATTTATTGTTTTGAGCCGTATCGTATCACATATAAATAGATTCTTAACAGGTATTGAAATCCATCCAGGTGCAAAAATAGGGCGCAGGTTTTTCATTGACCATGGCGCAGGGGTTGTAATTGGTGAGACATCAGAAATAGGAGATGATGTGCTTCTGTATCAGGGAGTTGTTCTGGGTGGAACAAGCCTGGAAAAGAAAAAACGCCATCCCACCCTTGAAGATGATGTGGTAATTGGAGCAGGAGCAATTGTGCTGGGCGCAATTACCATAGGTAAAGGAGCAAGGGTTGGAGCAGGTTCTGTGGTCATAAAGGATGTACCTGCAGGTGCAACAGTTGTTGGAGTGCCTGGAAGGATTGTGGCACCAAAGGAATTGCGTCCAAAGGTGGACCTTGAGCATGGCAGATTGCCTGACCCTGTAGCAGAGGCACTGCGCAGACTTGAAGAGCGGATAAAGAAACTTGAAGAAGGGAAAAAGGGTGAAGAGAATTCTTCTAACAAATGATGATGGAATCCACTCACCGGGACTGGAAGTTTTGAAAAAAGAATTGTCCGAGCTGGGCAGGGTTACAGTAATCGTTCCTGCTAATGACCGCAGCACAGTAAGCCATTCGATCACGCTTCGCCATCCTTTAAGGATTACCAGGATAAAGGAAGATGTATTTACTACTACAGGCACTCCATCAGATTGTGTGATTATCGCAATATTTGACATTTTCAGGCGAAAGCCAGACCTTGTTGTCTCCGGCATCAATAAGGGCCCGAATCTTGGAGATGATATTACATACTCCGGCACAGTCGCAGCAAGTATTGAGGCAACACTGCGTGGCGTTGCTTCATTTGCAATTTCTGTTGCAAGTTTTAAGAATTGTCGTTATGATGTGGCAGGCAGGTTTGGAAGAAAACTGGCAGAATATATATTTGAGAAGGGATTACCTCAGGATACCTTTCTCAATGTAAATATTCCGAATGTTCCACTACAGAAAATTAAAGGTGTCAGGATTACACATCTGGGCAGACGAATTTACAGGGATAAACTTATAAGGCGAAAGGACCCGCATGGAGAAATTTACTACTGGCTGGGAGGAGAAAAACCCACAGATGAATTAGAACCGGGAACAGACTGCAGTGCTGTTAGATGCAAATACATTTCAGTCACTCCTGTCCATTTAGATCTGACAAATTACAGGGCACTTGATATATTGCGCAAATGGCGCATCAAATTTCCTTGAGAAAAGATGGACTATAAAAGAGAAAGAGAAGAAATGGTCAGGACCCAGATTGAGTCCAGGGGCATCACTGACAGGCTTTTGCTTGAAGCAATGCGCAAGATTCCAAGGGAAAAATTTGTGGATGAGGAGTTTAAGGGCAGTGCCTATGAGGACCACCCCCTGCCCATAGGAGAAGGGCAGACAATTTCACAGCCCTATATTGTTGCCCTTATGACACAATCTCTCAAACTGAAGGGAAAGGAGAAGGTGCTGGAGATTGGCACCGGTTCAGGCTATCAAACAGCAGTACTTGCAGAGTTGAGCAGGGAAGTTTACAGCATAGAGAGGTATGAATCGCTTGTGGCGAGGGCGAGGCTGGTTCTGGAAAGCCTGGGTTATACCAATGTTCAGATATTTACTGGAGACGGGACAGAAGGACTGGAGGAATACGCACCATACGACCGTATCATAGTCACTGCTGCTGCTCCACAGGTTCCACCTCCATTGATTGAACAGCTTGCTGAAGGGGGGAGACTTGTGATTCCTGTTGGCTCCCTCTATTCTCAGGACCTGCAGGTTGTAGAAAAAAAGAGGGGAAAAATTTTTACCAGAACCGAAGGCGGGTGTGTTTTTGTTCCGCTGGTGGGAAAATATGGCTGGCAGAAAGATGAGCTTTGAAACGTGCCTTTCAAAAAAATCAGCATTAAAATTAGAAGTTTCTTCTGTGTCAGGGAAGAAGATTCTGAGGAATAGCCTCTGGATAATTGTATGTGTTGGCATAATAGGACTTTTTTATGTAAAGAGGGCAACTAAATTTTACCTGTCCACTTTGCCCGAGCCCCGGAATTGCAGCACATATCCAGATACAGGGATTTTTCCTGTCAGGGGACTGCATATTACATCTTGGGTTGCAGCTTCGCCTGCACTGCTGAAGCCATTGATAGAACTGGTGAAAAATACAGAGTTAAATGCACTGGTCATTGACCTGAAAGAAACAGATGGCAGGGTTAGATATGATTCCAGATTGAAGATAGTTGAGAATCTGGGGACAAAAGATGCAGGGATTGCGAATCTGGACAGCCTTCTTGCCACATTGAAGGAAAACAATATCTTTCCCATTGCACGCATATGTGTGTTCAAGGACCCCCTCCTTGCACAGAAACGTCCGCACCTTGCAGTCAGGGATAAAAATGGTTCAATCTGGAGAGACTGGAAGGGACTTTCATGGGTTGACCCCTACTGCAAGCAGGTATGGGAATATAACACCGCTATTGCAGAGGAGGCTGCACAGAGGGGATTCAAGGAAATCCAGTTTGATTATATCAGGTTTCCAAGCGATGGCTTGATTAGAAATTGCGTATATACATACAGGGGCACCCGGGCTGATACCCCTGCTATAGTGATAAAGAATTTTCTTAAGTATGCCAGAGAACGCCTCAGGCCATATGGAGTGGTTATTTCAGTGGATGTTTTTGGGCTGACCTGCAGTGCAGAGGATGATTTAAACATAGGGCAGAAGATTGAAGAAATAGCTCCAGAAGTTGATTATATCTGTCCGATGGTCTATCCCTCCCACTATTATCAAGGAATGTATAATCTCAAGGACCCCGAGGCCGTTCCATATCAGACAGTCTCCATAAGCCTGAGGGATGCACAGAGGAGAGTTGGGGGTATCTGCCGGATAAGGCCATGGCTGCAGGATTTTTCACTGCGTATTAAATATTCAGCAGCAGAGGTATTACAGCAGATAAAGGCAACCTATGACAGTGGCATTCAGGAATGGTGTCTCTGGAATCCAGCATGCAGATACACAGCCTCAATACTTGGACCAGAAGATAGAAGGAATATTGAAATTGCCAGATTGTCTGAAATGCTACAGCAACAAATTGGCAAGAAGGTAAGTAGAGAATCAGAGGTTATTTTACCAGAAATCAAAGTTCCTGCAGAAACCACACCGCCAATAAATTCTAAAGATAACTCTGCCAGGGAAAAATTTTAGGGGTGTGAAGCGAATTTCGGCTGTCAGCCTGATATGGTGCAGTGCCGGGGTGTAGCTCAGTTGGCTCAGAGCGCATGGTTCGGGACCATGAGGTCCCCGGTTCAAATCCGGGCACCCCGATTTGGTTGAAATAAGGAAGGAACAATGGCAAAGATTGTATTTATAGGTGCGGGCAGTCTCGGGTTTACAAGAAAATTGATAGTGGACATATTGACTTTCCCAGCACTAAAGGATTCCACCATCGCGTTGATGGACATTGATTCTGAAAGGCTGGAGCTCATAACAAAATGGGCGAAAAAATTGATAGAGCAGGAAAAACTTCCTGCAAGGATTGAGTCTTCGGTGAATAGAAGGGATGTGCTCAAGGGTGCTGATTATATTGTGGTCACAATCCGGGTGGGAGGCCTTGAAGCGTTTGAACTGGATATAAATATCCCTCTTAAATATGGCATAAAACAGGCAGTAGGAGATACCACTGGTCCCGGTGGAGTTTTTTATGCGCTGCGCACAATACCTGTACTTCTGGATATCTGCAGGGATGTTCGGGAACTCTGTCCCGATGCCTGGATATTGAACTACACAAATCCTATGGCAATGAATACCTGGGCAATGCTCAAATACGGGCACAAGAATGTTATAGGGCTGTGCCACAGCGTGCAGGGAACTGCAATGCAGCTTGCAGGATATATTGGCGTTCCATATGGAGAGATTTCATACTGGGTTGCAGGTATCAATCATATGTCCTGGTTTCTGGAATTCAAACACAAAGGTGTGGATGCATATCCCGTATTGCGCAGGGCAATGGAAAATCCTGATATCTTTAAGTTAGACCCTGTGCGCTTTGAAATTCTGAAACACTTTGACTACTTTGTGACAGAGTCCAGTTTTCATATGGGAGAGTATGTCCCATATTTCAACAAGAGGGATGAATTGATTGAAAAGTTCAACACCCGCGGGTGGATTTATCTGGAAACTTGCAAACAGTATATTGACCCGGCCGTTGAGCAGATAAAAAAGGAAGTTGCTGGAGAGCAAAAAATTGATTTTTCACCAAGCCCTGAATATTGTTCTTCAATCATAAATGCAAAAGAAACAGGTATTCCTTACAGGATGAATGCAAGCGTTTTAAACACAGGAATAATTCCAAACCTGCCCCGGGAGTGCTGTGTTGAGGTGCCCTGCTATGTGGATAAAACCGGTGTTAGTCCCGCATATGTGGGGCCACTTCCGCCACAATGCGCAGCCCTCAACCGCACGAGCATAAATGTACAGGAGATGGGTGTAGAAGCAGCAGTAAAAGGAGACAGGCGCCTGGCATTCCAGGCGATATGCCTTGATCCTCTGACAGGTGCGGTGCTATCCCTTGAGGAAATTCAGAAAATGGTAGATGAAATGTTTGAGAAAGAAGCACAGTATTTACCACAATTTAAATAGTAGAGACTAATGTATAAGGGGGGATTATGAAGGCAAAAGAGATTATGACAAAAAATGTTATAACGGTAAAGCCGGATACAACGGTTGAGGAGATTGCAAAGATTCTGGCCACAAATCACATAAGTGGAGTGCCGGTTGTGGACAACGAGAACAGGGTGCTGGGAATTGTAACTGAACATGACCTCCTGCTGAAGGATAAAATAAAACATGCTGTGCCCAGAATGGCACTCTTCGGGCTATTCATTGTTCCGGACGACATAGTCAGGCAGGCATATGATGACTACCGCAAGGTTCATGCCTCAGAGATTATGGTAAAGAAGGTTATTTCGTTTCCAGAGGATGCGGATGTTTCTGAGATTGCAGAAGTGATGTACAAGCGCAAAATCAATCGCGTGCCGATTCTGCGAAGAGGAAAACTTGCAGGAATTATTAGCCGTGCAGATATCGTCAGGGCACTGGCAGAGAAAAAGGAGTGAGAGAAAATGAAATCATATACTGAACAATTATGGTTCAATACAAAAAATAGAAGGGAATTCATCAATATAACTGCACAGGTTGAGGAAGCAGTCAGGAAAAGTGGTGTAAAAGAAGGTTTGTGTCTTGTGAATGCGATGCACATCACTTCAAGTGTTTTTATCAATGACGATGAGGAAGGTTTGCACCAGGATTTCGAGGCATGGCTTGAAAGGCTTGCGCCTTATGGAAAAGAAAAATACAAACATAATCTGAGCGGTGAAGATAACGGCGATGCACATCTAAAAAGAACAATTATGGGCAGGGAAGTTGTGGTTGCAATAACAGATGGAAAACTGGATTTCGGGCCCTGGGAGCAGATTTTTTACGGCGAATTTGATGGACAGAGAAGAAAGAGGGTGCTTATTAAGATAATAGGCGAATAAAAACTTGCAATTTTTTGACAAATGTGATAAATTAATAATGAACAATGGCCATCGCAATGACCGTGTGTAAAAGAAACTTTATGATACTATTAGCAGTGAAGTTGCAGGGTTTGCATTACTGCGTTCGCACTTCGCATAACTGCTGGCCATTATCAGAGAGCTCCTTAAATAACTATGAAAGAAAAGCACTTATCTTATTTTGCGATTCTGGATTCCTTTAATTCAGGAGAATGTCCTGTTTGTTCTTTAGTAAAAGAACAAATTGAAAGATACTTTGAGAATCTCTTACACGAAAATATTAACGATGTTAGTTTCAGAAAAGAGTTTCGTAAAAATTATGGTTTCTGTAATTATCATTCTTATAAATTTCTAAGCTACAATGATGGTCTTGCTATCTCTCTAACCCATCGAGACCTTATTATTGATAAGATTGAAAAATTGAAGGCGGGAAATATCAAACATTCTTTAAAAAAGAAAATAATAAGCACTAATTGCATTGTTTGCAAATTAGCAAAGGAGGCAGAAGAGAGATACATTTCAGTTATTATTGAATATTTGAATGATGAAGAGTTCAAAAGCAAACTTTTGCTGTCAGAAGGTTTATGTATTCCACATTATGAAATTCTTCTGACAGAGATGAAGTCACCACCAAAATGGTTTACAGATTTCCACATCAAAAGATATAAGGAAATTTTGTCTAAACTGGATCGATATCTTGACAGTTGCAATTTTTCACTTGGTGAGAAGTGTCCCGCACTTACCAATAACGAAAAGTTAATTTGGAAAAAAGTAGTCAAGATGTTATTTGGATTTAATGGAAGATTAAAATAATGAGTGGATAACATGGTGTTTGCAGGAGATTATGCTTCTCCAGATTTGCCTTTTACAGATTCTTCAAACATCAACATCATTAAGTGTAATTGGGCTCCGGGAGGGTTGTAAGGGGGGGTGAACGGGTATGAATCAAAAACATGGAAAGGAAAAACGGATGGGGATGCTTGGCTTCTTGGGTTTCTTAGGATTCTTAGGGTTTCAGGCATTTGAATACCATAATCCTTACTCGTTATTCCTATTCTGCCTCTTCAGTTTTTTTTCTTATTTCAGATACTTCAGAAAAGAACTTAAATATCTGGGTTTCCTTGGAGTAATCGGTTTAATCATAGCAATACTGGGGATTGCGGGGTTAATTAAGGTATAGAAAATAATGATATTACTCCGCCCGCTCTGCGGTACTTTGGGCTTTGCCTTGTTTCGCTCGGTTACTTAACAACGGATAAAAAACTTCGCTACATTTCGTCAGATTGCTCCTGGTAACTTCCTTTATCCGTACCACCTGTGCAATTGGTCATTTAAAAAAGACAATTAGCAAATTGAATAAAAAAGATAAAAGGGGAGAAGTTAAACAGTGAGTCAACTTGCATTATTTGGAGAAGATAGTAAAAAATTAGTGAATTTGAAAGAAGCAAGTATCTGGGCTTCCCAATATTTAAATCGTAAAATTACTGTTTCAAATATATCATATCTTATTCAGTACGGAAGAATAAAAAAATACGGAATCGATGGGAATCTTCTTGTAAATATAGAGGAATTAAAAGATTATTATGCTTCTTTTTCCAAGGAGAAGAAATGGCGAAATATATTAGGGGAAGATATCAATTGGCATCTTTCTTTTTCTCAGTATAAGGAAGCAGAGAGAACAAAACATGTTCACAGATTGCATCCTTATAAAGGTAAATTCATCCCTCAATTAGTAGAATATTTTCTTGATTCCCATATCGATGAGTTTAAAAAAGAGGTTTATTTTCACAAAGATGATATAATATTGGATCCATTTTGTGGAAGTGGAACAACATTAGTTCAGGCAAACGAATTAGGAATACATGGTATTGGAATAGATATTTCTTCTTTTAATGTTTTGATCTCTAATGTAAAAATTGAAAAGCATAATTTAGTTTTAATTACAGATGCAATCTATAAATTGAATTTAAGACTAAAAGAATTTCAGAAGACTAAAAATAATATTATTTTTGAAGAGCATTTATTGTTAGAACTCGGAAAGTTTAACAATAAGTATTTCCCATCACCGGAATATAAAAGAAAGGTTGCTAATGGGATAATCAATGAAAACGAATATGCAAAAGAGAAAGAAAAAGAGTTCCTTGTTATTTACGATAAGTTAGTAAGGAAATATCAAATCAAAATAAAACAAGATAAAAGTGATACTTTTTTAGATAAATGGTTTTTGGATCCGGTGAGAAAGGAAATAGATTTTTTGGCTCAAGAAATTAAAAAAATAGACGATGAAGATGTAAAGAGGGTTTTAACTATTATTTTAAGTAGGACTGCTCGTTCATGTAGGGCAACTACCCATGCTGACTTAGCCACTTTAAAAGAGCCAGTTATTACTACATATTATTGCAAAAAGCATGGAAAGATTTGCAAACCAATATTTTCTATCACAAAATGGTGGGAATTTTATACAATAGATACTCTAAATCGGCTTAAAGAATTTGATGACTTAAGGACCGATACTTTTCAAATTTGTTTAACAGGCGATAGTAGAACAATAAACATTTACGAGGAGATTAAAAAGAAAAACAAAAAATTTGCAGAAATGTTGTTGAGAAAAAAAATAAGAGGAGTATTTTCAAGTCCGCCTTATGTTGGACTTATTGATTATCATGAACAGCATGCGTATGCGTATGAGATATTTGGATTTGAGCGAAGAGATGAGTTAGAAATATGCCCTTTATCTAAAGGACAGGGCGAAGAGCAAAGGAAATTTTACATTAAAAGTATAGCAGAAGTACTTGTAAATTGCAAGAAATATTTTCAAGATGACTATGATGTATTTTTGGTGGCTAATGATAAATTTAATCTTTATCCAAAAATTGCAGAATTATCTGGAATGAAAATTATCGATGAATTCAAACGTCCTGTTTTATGCCGAGTAGAAAAAGACAGGGAAGCACCATATTCTGAGTCAATATTCCACTTAAAGGAAAAATGAAAAAGACACTTACAAAAGAACAAATAAAAAAAGTTGAAAATACTATTAGAGAAAGTCTAATAAATAAATTTTCAACCTATAAACCAGAAACAAGTAATATGCCATTTCATTATCGCCTACTTGGTAAAGATAGGATGGCATTATTCTCTTTTATTCATTCTTTAAATACTACCTTTGGTACTTCTATTTTTGAGCCTGTAGCTGAGACACTAGCAAGTTTAAGATTTCCTGTTGCACAAAAACAATTTGTGGTAGGGGATAAAATAAGTGAACAAGCACAGGTTGAAATTCAGCATATCATGAATGAACTAACGACAGGAAAAAATTCAAACAAAATAGAGGAAATTGAAAGAATAAGAAAAGTATCTACTTTAGGCAAAATAAATAAATTAAAAATTGTAAAAACCGATTTGTTTGTTAAAGATAATGATGGAAGTATTCATTTATTTGACTTAAAAACAGTGAAGCCCAATATCAGTAATTTTAAGGATTTTAAGAGAACATTATTGGAATGGATAGCAATTTATTTATTAAAAAATCCGGATGCAAACGTTCATTCTTATATTGCTATTCCTTACAATCCTTATGAACCCAAACCTTATGAGAGATGGACATTAAAGGAATGTTGGATCTAAATAATGAATTAAAGGTTGCAGAGGAATTTTGGGACTTCCTCGGAGGAGAGGGTGCATATACAGACTTATTAGATTGTTTTGAGAGAGTAGGTATAGAATTAAGGCAAGAAATAGATAAATACTTTTCAAAATTCAGATAAAAAGAAAAAATTATCAATAAAAAGTTTAACGGTGAGTAACCCAGCATAAAAGGTTTGTACATTAGTGCACTCCTTAAATTTTGTTTCGCAAAAGCTCCCTTTTATGTTTAGACCGGTAGACAAAACAGTGGCAAAGAAAGGAATGATGTGAAAGTAGAATGAGGAGGTGGCAGTGGACCTGAAAAGATACATAAGAACTATTCCTGATTTTCCCAAAAAGGGAATTATGTTCAGGGATATTACTACCCTTATTAAAAATGGAAGGGCGTTCAGGAAGGTTGTGGATGAGATAGCAAACAGATATAAAAAGGAAAAGATAGATGTTGTAGTTGGAGCTGAGTCCAGGGGCTTCATAATAGGGGCTGCAGTGGCATATAAGCTGGGAGTTGGGTTTGTGCCTGTGCGCAAGAAAGGAAAACTGCCCTACAAAACAGTAAGTGCCACTTATGAACTTGAATATGGAACAGATACGGTTGAAATGCATGAGGATGGTGTAAAGAAGGGGCAGAAAGTTCTGATAGTGGATGACCTGCTTGCCACAGGTGGAACCGCATCTGCAGCGGTTGAGCTTGTCAAGAAACTTGGCGGAAAGATTGTCGGCATTGCTTTTATAATAGAACTTGTGGACCTCAAGGGCAGAGAGAAATTAAAGGGCTATGATGTATTTTCTCTCGTGGAGTTTGAGGGAGAGTAGAATTTTTTCCCGGGAACCACATCATTCAAACTTAGAGAGCATTAGTTTGCATTAAAGCCCGGAGAGGTGTCCGAGTGGGTCAACGACATTACTTATGTCGTTGACGGGTGGAAGAGCAGAGCGATGGGCTAAATTGAATTTCAGAGCACCCAGGAACCCTCATGGAACCTCGGAATGAAGTGGAGAGGTGTCCGAGTGGTTTAAGGAGTACGCCTGGAGAGCGTATAATCCGAAAGGATTCGGGGGTTCGAATCCCCCCCTCTCCGTTTGCCCAGATATTAGGGATTCGAAAGACACTTTCCGCCACTGGGAAAGTTCAGCCGACTTGCAGGCTGAACGACAGGAAAGTGTCCCGGCTCCGGGCAAACCCGAGACTGATACCAGGTTCTGGCGAGGGTTTGCAAAGGACCGAATCCCCCCCTCTCCGTTTGCCCAGATAGCAGGGATTCGAAGGGCACTTTGGGTTAAAAATGAACCCGTCCCCATTTTTTGAGGAGATTAAATGGCATATATTGTTCTACCACGCAAATACAGGCCACAGAATTTTGATGAGGTTGTAGGGCAAACCCATGTTACCCAGACTCTGAAGAATGCTGTCCAGACAGGCAAGATTTACCACGCATATCTATTCAGTGGTCCCAGGGGAATTGGCAAGACTTCTACAGCAAGGATTCTTGCGAAATGCCTTAACTGTGAGAAGGGTATGACTCCTAATCCCTGTGGAAAGTGCACAATGTGCCGTGAAATAACCGAGGGAACCTCTATTGACATTCTTGAAATTGATGCTGCATCTCATACCCAGGTAGATAAAGCCAGAGACCTGATTGAAAAAGTGAAATTTACATCCGGATCTGCAAGGTATAAGATGTATATCATTGACGAAGTTCATATGCTCAGCGACGCAAGTTTTAATGCCTTGTTAAAAACCATAGAGGAGCCCCCTCCGAATGTTGTGTTTGTGCTCGCCACAACTGCTCCACACCATGTTCCACAGACAATACTTTCCCGCTGCCAGTGGTTTGTGTTTAAAAGGATTTCCACAAAAGATATAATGACCCACCTGCGCAAGCTCAGCAATCTGGAAGGGATACAGATAAGTGAGAGTTCTCTCTATGCAATTGCGAGATACGCAGAAGGTTCACTGAGGGATGCAGAGGTGAGTCTTGACCAGATCGTCTCTTTTAGTGGCAATGAGGTAAAGGATGAAGATGTAAATGCACTGCTGGGTATTATAAGAGCGGATTTCTTCAGAAACTTTTTTGAAGGGTTGTTTAAGGCGGATGTTCCATCCGTAATAGGGCTTATCAATGAAATAATTAACAGCGGTTATGAGATTGAAGACTTTATAAAGGGATTGCAGGAGTACATCCGCAACCTTATTGTTCTTAAAGATGGTATATCTGAGGTGACAGAAACAAACCTCTCTCTTGTGGACCTGCCTGAGGAAGATGTGAAGGAGTTGAAGGCAAAATCAAATCTGTTTTCAGAGGAAGAATTGGTCTGGATGCTGGATGTGGTGTACCAGACTCAGAGGGATTTGCGTCAGTTTGGAATGCGCGGGCAGGAAAGGCTTATACTGGAGTTGATGGCTATAAGGCTTGCAAAGCGAGGGTTTAGAATTTCCGGAAAGCCTGGGGCAACTGAAAAGAAACAGCAGTCTCCTGAAATCGTTCAAACTCAGAAGATTCAGGGTCCTCCTGTTTTGAAAGATGTTTTGGGTACCGCGCAGAGGGTTGTGGAGACCCGCACTCCTTCACATCTTCGTGAAAAAGAGCCATATGGTGTTCCTGCACATACAAAGGAATTGGACATAGGGCAGATATTGAATCGCTGGAATGATGTGGTTGAAAGAATGAAGGATAAAAGGATGGGGATTGCCCATTTCCTGGAAGAAGTGAAACCAGTAGAAATAAAGGATGCTACAATCTCTGCTGTTTTTACGGGAGATTCCTCTTTCCATAAAGAGAGGGCAGAGGATAAGAAGAATAAGGAACTTATTGAAGCCACACTAAAAGAGGTGTATGGAAAGCCCTTAAAGATTGAGTTTGTCTGGAAAGAAAATAAATCAACCGGGATTACAGAGGATGGTGAAAATCTCAGAGAGGACCCTGTTGTTAAAAAGATGGTAGAGCTATTTAAAGCAAGGGTTGCGGAGACAAAATGGGTTCAGGGGGGTAAAATATGAAAAGGGTCTCGGGATTGATTCTGGTTTTGCTGGTTATCTGTGTGAAAGTCTTTGCACAGGAAAAAGGACTGGTTGCATACTGGGCTTTTGATGAGGGGCAGGGAACAATAGCAAAAGATGCTGCAGGCAAGAATAACGGAGAAATAATTGATGCAAAGTGGGTGAATGGAAAGGTGGGAAAGGCTCTTGAATTCAGCGGAGATGGAAGCTATGTGGTTATTCCCGGTTCCAGCAGCCTGAGTATCACGGATGCCATTACGATAGAATTATGGGTTAAGCACGAAGGGGATGAGTTCAAGGAATGGGAGTGCATGCTTGCAAAGGGAGACCACTCATATCGCCTTCACATCCATCCTGGAGATTTCCTGTTTGATTTCGGATGCAATACCGGAGGGGAGTTTCATGACCTCCAGGCTGCAGTAAAGCCGGAGCCGGGCAGGTGGTACCATCTTGCTGCAACATATGATGGCAAGAAATCTTCTATCTATGTAAATGGGAAACTCTCTGCATCCACTGATGCCTGGTCAGGGCCAATAGATACAGATGATTTTGATTTATACATTGGTGATAACAGCGAGTGTGTTGGCAGGTTTTTCAAGGGTGTTATAGATGAGGTAAAAATTTACAACAGGGTGCTTTCCGAGCAGGAGATAAAGGCTCATTACGAGAAAAATAGATGAAAAGAGAGGGCGTGGCAAATTCTATAAAGAGCAGTTTACTGGCAGGAGAAGTATTTAAAAAATTTTTCTGGGATGCTTATGACAACCTGGGAAGATTGATATCTGTAAATATCCTCTGGTTTATAATGACGCTGCCACTTATACTGATTTTTGCTTTCAGACTCAGGTTATCACGCGGTTTTTTTCTGGTATTGTTTTTTCCATTTGCAATTGTATCAATTCTGGCTGCGGTATCAGTATTTTATATAACTTTCCTTGTAGCCGAAGGAAAAAAGATAGAGATAATAAGGGAATTCTTTGCCGGAATGAAGAGGTTTCTGTATAAAGGGATTCTGCTGGGTATATTGAGCCTTCTCTTTTTCATTGCTGGAGTATTTGACCTGCAGTTCTACGCATCACTGAAAACTTCTGTAATCCTATCGGCAATCCTGGTGGGAATTGGAATATGGCTTGTTCTTATGGGAATATTAATCCAGAATTATCTTTTTCCACTCCTCGTGCAGAAGGATTTAAGCGTGAGCGAAATTCTACAAAATACTATTTACCTTGTCCTTGATAACCCCAACTTTACATTCCTGATTTTTTTACAGGCATTAATCCTTTTTTTTGTGCTGGGGATTTCTCTGTGTGGAATTCCAGTTTTATTCATTTCCCTGCCAGCACTTCTCTATAATGAAGCGCTGAGGATACTTCTAATCAGAAAATATGGTATGGAAGGAGAAATCCTGGAAGAAAAGAGGGGCTGGAAAGAATTCTGGTTTCCCTGGAAACAGTAAATCTGCAGTTAAAAAGGAGGGTGTATGTTAACTTTTATTTTAGGGATTGTGGCACTGGTGGTTGGTGTATGGCTATGGCTGGTTCCCGGATGGGGATTGTTTGGTCTGTTTATTAAGGCATTGCTGGCAGTGATACCCATCGGGCTAATCCTGGGCGGTATTGTTGCAATGGTTGCTGGAGTTTCAAGTATAAAGGAAAAAGCTGCAGAAAAGAAAGAGGCATCTGCTTCCACACCGCCTGCAGAAGAGAAGAAATAAAGGTTTGAGTGGTAAGGATATTAATTGAAAGGATTTGATATGAAGATTACAAAGGTGAAGGCGAGGGAAATCCTTGATTCAAGGGGTAATCCAACTATTGAGGTGGATGTTGTTCTTGACGATGGAACAACAGGAAGGGCAGCAGTGCCTTCGGGTGCGTCCACAGGAGAGCATGAGGCACTTGAGCTGCGCGATGGAGATAAGCGCAGGTACTCTGGAAAGGGGGTTTTGAAAGCTGTTGAGAATGTAAATAATGTAATTGCAAAAAAGATAAAGGGAATGGATCCTTTAGATCAAGCCAGGATAGACAGAACAATGATTCAGCTGGATGGAACTGAGAACAAATCCAGGCTCGGGGCAAATGCAATCCTGGGTGTATCCCTTGCTGTAGCAAGGGCTGGTGCAAATGCAAAAGGCCTTCCACTCTACAGATATCTCGGTGGCACCAAGGCAAGGGTTTTACCTGTTCCTTTTATGAATATTCTCAACGGTGGTTTGCATGCGGACAACAACATAGACCTGCAGGAGTTTATGATTGTGCCTGCAGGCGCGCCTTCTTTCAGAGAGGCCCTGCGTTATGCAAGTGAGGTTTTTCACACCTTAAAAAAGATTCTGAAAGACCGGGGAGAAAACACATCTGTTGGAGATGAAGGTGGATTTGCACCAAACCTGAAATCCAATGAGGAAGCAATTCAGGTAATTCTTCAGGCAATTGAAAAGGCAGGATACAGGCCGGGTAAGGATATCTTTGTAGCGCTCGATCCAGCGGCCTCAAGTATCTACGAGAACGGGAGATATGAATTGAAGGGGGAGGGGCGTTCACTTTCAAACACAGAGATGGTCGGGCTATTTGGAGAATGGGTGAACAAATATCCGATTGTATCCATAGAAGATGGGCTTGCAGAAGATGACTGGGATGGCTGGAAAAAACTTACAGATGCGCTTGGCAGGAAAATTCAACTTATAGGGGATGACATCTTCGTTACAAATGTGAAACGTCTGAAGATGGGTATAGAAAAGGGTATTGCAAATTCCATTCTCATAAAGGTAAATCAGATTGGTTCCCTGACTGAAACCCTGGATACAATATCTCTTGCAAAAAGCGCAGGCTACACTGCTGTTATCTCGCATCGTTCAGGAGAAACTGAGGACACGACAATTGCGGATCTGTCAGTTGCAACAGGAGTGGGTCAAATCAAAACAGGTTCCCTTTGCAGAAGCGAGCGAATAGCAAAATACAACCAGCTGCTTCGCATAGAAGAAGAGATTGGAAAAAGAGCAGAATATTTTGGACAGAGGATTCTGAAAAAATGAAATTAAAAGTGGGAGTGGTGGGTTGTGGCGGGGTGGCACAGAGGTGGCATCTTCCTGCGCTTTCCAAGATTTCTGAATCATGGCCTTCAAAACAGGGAATTGAATTTGTTGCCTGCTGCGATTTAATTCAGGAAAAGGCAGATGCTGTAGCGAAACAATACGGGGTAAGGCCATATACAGACCCCGGCAGGATGCTTGCAGAAGAAGAACTTGACCTTGTGATGGTCCTGACCCGTGAACAGGACAGAGCCCGGGCTGCAATTACAGCTCTGAAGGCAGGTGTAAATGTTTTCTGCGAAAAGGCTATAAGCGATTCCATTCAGAAGGCAGAGGAGATAGTAAGGGTTGCAGCAGAGATGAATTGTGTACTCGGCGTCAACTTTAACTATCGTTTCTCGCCACCCTATATGAAGCTCAAGGAAATGATTTCAAGCGGAAAATTGGGTGAGCCCTGTTTTATCTCTTTTCTCTCGCATGGCGATTGCTACCATCATATTATTGATTTGAATAGATATTTTATGGGTGAGGTTAAAAAGGTTTATGCCAGATACCTGATTGAAAAAGACAGGGCTTTTATTCTTGGTGAAAGATGGCTCTATACCGCCTCAAGATTTAAGATGGTCACTTTTGAATTTGAAAATGGGTTTGCAGGAGATATACTGGGCTCGGATTATATGAGCTACAGCCATCCCCTGGTGAGCTGCACTTATGCGGGAACAAAGGGAAGGGCAACAATTCCTGACATTGTTGGCAAGGTAATCTATATGCCAAATGATGGGGAAGTAACTGTATGGCGGCCAAGTTTCCTTGAAAAGAGGGATTTCAGCATTACATTTGAAAATTCAATAAGGGCATTCATTGAGGCTATTTTAAGGAAAGAAAAACCACCTGTAACAGGATTGGATGGGCTGCGCGCTCTTCAGATAGAAGAGGCAATTTTACTTTCGCAGGAAAAGGGTATTCCAGTCAAGCCGTATTGAGGAAAGAGAGGCTATTTTTTTATCAGCAGTTCTGCAATCTGAACTGCGTTGAGGGCTGCGCCCTTGCGCAGATTGTCTGAAACAACCCAGAGGTTTAAGCCCCTTGAAATTGATCTGTCTTCACGGATACGTCCCACATAGACTGCATCCTGGCCGGCAGCGTCAATTGGAAGCGGATATTTTGAATTCGCCGGGTCATCTATCACTATTACCCCGGGTGCTTTTGAAAGAATTTTTCTTGCTTCATCCGCAGTTAATTTTTCCTCTGTTTCAATATTCACTGCTTCTGAATGGCTGATAAAGACCGGCACCCTCACACAGGTTGCTGTTATGGGTAGCTGTGGCTCATTCATAATCTTCCTTGTTTCATTGACCATTTTCATTTCTTCCTTTGTGTAGCCATTTTCCTCAAATTTGTCAATGTGCGGAAAGAGATTGAAGGCAATCTGATGTGGTAAAACCTGCACAGAGGATAGCCCTGAGCCCGGCGTAGCGTTCCTTCTTTTAAAAACTACAGCCCCGGGGTTAAAGTTTGAAGCTACAATCCTTTTTGTTTCTTCCTTCAATTGTTCTACTGCCTCCTTGCCCCAGCCAGAGACAGACTGATATGTTGAGACTACAATCCTTTTGATTCCTGCTTCAAGGTGCAGTGGATAGATTGCAACAACCATCTGAATCGTTGAACAGTTTGGGTTTGCAATAATACCATTGTGCTCAAATGCCTTCTCAGGATTTACTTCTGGAACAACTAACGGCACATCCTTATCCATCCTGAAGGCATTGCTGTTGTCTATCACTACTGCTCCTGATTTTGCAGCCACAGGAGAAAATTCCTTGCTCAGTTCTGCGCCTATTGAAAAAAGTGCATAGTCTATTCCCTTAAAGGAGTTTTTGTTTAAAACCTCAACCTTTACATTTTCACCTCTGAATTTCAATTCTTTTCCCATTGAACGTTCAGAGGCAAGCAGTCTTATTTTTTTAACAGGAAATTTGCGCTGTTCCAGAATCTTAAGCATTTCCTGTCCAACCAGCCCTGTTGCACCAACTACTGCTACATTGTATCCTTTCATAGACCTTCTTTTATTCTCTCCTTTCACAAAATATCAAGGGTATTCCCACCACTTATTGATAAGCAGATTTAATACTGGCGGTATTTTATTGTCAGGTAGTCGGTGTTTGTGCCGTTATAGGAAGACCCTGTCACATAGACATTACCCAACCCTCCGGCTGCCCTATCAACTGCAATGCTATAGGCCTCATCAATATCTCCACTATCCCATCGCTTCTGCCAGACAATATCACCTTGAGAATTGTATTTTATTGTTACGAAGTCATTGTCTATGCCATTTGAGGAATACCCTGCCACATATACATTGCCAGAAGAATCAACTGCAATGCCACGGCCACAATCGTCCCTTCCACTATCCCATCGCTTATGCCATACAGTATCCCCGTTTGCATTGTATTTTATTGTTAAATAGTCATAGTTTGAGCCATTATTGGAAATCCCTGTCACATAGACATTTCCAGAGGAATCCACTGCAATGCCATAACCTTTATCGTCATCTCCACCATTCCAAGCCTTCTGCCATACAGTATCTCCGTTTGGATTGTATTTTACTGTCAGATAGTCAAAGTTTGTGCCATTATAAGAATACCCTGTCACATACACATTACATGAAGGGTCAACCGCAATGCCTTGGCCAATGTCAACATCATTACTTCCACCATTCCATACCATCTCCCAGACAGTATTTCCACTGGAGTCGTATCTTATTGTCAGATAGTCGGGGTGTGGGCCATTCCAGAATTCCCCTGTCACATATACATTGCCATAAGAATCAACTGCAATGCCATGGCCTTCTTCATCCCAGTTTGCGTTACCCCGTGCCTTCTGCCAGACAGTATCCCCACTTGAGTTGTATTTTATTGTAAGATAGTCATAGTTTCCTTTGTTCCAGAAATATCCTGTTACATACACATTGCCTAAAGAATCAACTGCAATGCCACGGCCCTCGTCACCACTTCCTCCATTCCATGGTTTCTGCCAGACAGTTTCTCCCTGAGAGTTGTATTTTATTGTGAGGTAGTCATTGTTTGTGCCGTTAAAGGAATTCCCTGTCACATAGACATTGTCAGAAGAATCAACTGCAATGCCATAACACTTGTCCCAGCTTCCCCCATTCCACGCCTTCTGCCAGACAACTTCTGCACCATGCTGGACAGAACCTGCTGGTGCTGTTTCTCCAGTATCAGGAATCTTTGGAACCTTTCCTTCTTCCTGTCCCTTCTTTATTACCTGTTCCACTCCTCCTGCACTGCCAAAGCCAACAAAGAAGGCATAGGAATTGCAGGTGCAGAAGACCACGCCTGCAACCAAAACAATACCGATTAACATTTTTCTCATTTTATTTTCCTCCTCTTGATTACCCATTCTTAGAAGTAATATGTCAGGCCACCATTAAAAATTATGCCTCAGTCAGGGTATGTGCCAAGGGTGCTTGCAAGCGAGACATAATATAGCCCTGCGTCTATACCTATGCCTATGTTCTTTGTAGCCATTACTTCTACTCCACCGAAACCACCTGCAAGATATCCACCATACTTAAGATACTGGGAAATAACCCAGCTGAGCTCTCCGCCCGCATAGGGAATTATAGGAATGTTGCCCGGGATTTCCTTGAAAAGATAATATCCCCTGCCTCCGATAGTGGTGTTATTGGAGGCAAACTGTGTCTTAAACTCTGCAAGGATGGAATTTGTTATTCCATACCTTGCCTGCACACCAGGCCAGTTAATGCCAATACCAAATCTTCCATTGAGGTCCTGAGCCTGCACCAGAGACGAAAAAAGCACCACAGATATTGCTAACAGAAATACCTTTTTCATTTAATTTATCTCCTTTCAAAAGTCTTTCTCGCCAGACAAAAACCCATTTTTTAGCTCGTCTGCCTGATAAACCTGCATATTAAATCGCCGACCTCAGTTGTAGTCAGGCCCATTTTGCCTGCAGAAAGGTCTTTTATATAACCTTCTCCAACTGCCTTTATAACTGCATTCTCAATTGCCCGGGATGCTTCTTCTTCACCCAGTGCCTCCAGCATCATTGCACCAGCGCATATTGTGGCAAGAGGGTTTATCATATTCTTTCCTGCATACTTTGGTGCAGAGCCATGGATTGGTTCGAACATTGAAACACCCTCAGGGTTGAGGTTTGCTCCAGCCGCAATGCCCATTCCACCCTGGATTACTGCTCCCAGGTCTGTAATGATATCTCCAAACATATTGCAGGTGACAATTACATCAAACCATTCAGGATTTTTCACCATCCACATACAGGTGGCATCCACAAATGCATACTCCTTTTGAATATCAGGATATTCATCTCCTACTTCATTGAAGGTTCTGCGCCATAAGTCATGTGCGTATGTAAGGACATTTGCCTTATCGCAGAGAGTAAGTTTTTTTGCCTTCCCCCTTTTTCTTGTAAATTCAAAAGCAAATCTGATGGTTCTTTCAACTCCCTTGCGTGTATTTATATCTTCCTGGATTGCGACTTCATCCGGAGTTCCCTTTTTGAAAAATCCACCGATACCACAGTATGCACCCTCGGTATTTTCCCGCACCACTACGAAATCAATGTCCTGGGGTTTTTTGTCCCTTAAGGGCGTCCAGACACCGGGATAGAGCTTTACAGGCCGCAGGTTTATATACTGGTCAAGGGAAAAGCGAATTTTCAGAAGGAGCCCCTTCTCCAGTATTCCTGGTTGAATGCGCGGGTCCCCAACTGCTCCCAGATATATTGCATCAGCCCTTTTAAATTCCTCAATAGCAGAATCCGGGAGAACCTCTCCTGTTCTGAGATACCTTTCAGCCCCGAAGTCATAATGAATGAAATTAAACTTTAAGTTATATTTGTTGCTGACTGTTTCCAGAACCTTCAATCCTTCCCGGATTATCTCAGGACCAACTCCATCTCCCGGGATTACAGCAATATTGTATACTGATTTCTTATTTTTTCTCATTTTCCTCTACCTTTCTCAGATAATCTTTTCAGTATGAGGGTTTCACTTTCTACCTCTTGTGCGGGAATGTTTAATGTGATTGTCCTTTTGCCCCGCACAAGTGTCACCTTTCCTTTTTCAATCCTGGCAACTTTGTAGTCATTAATAATATCTCCTTCCTGAAGTATCTGGTCATTGATTATTGCAAATGATTCCCCTCTTTTTGATAAAATGATTCCCGAGAGGGTAAATGGAGATACCTTCCTTTTATCTTCCTCAGATAACCCTATTGATAAGTCAGCCATTTCATCAGGTGTGAATTTTGTGCTCTCAAAATATCTTGAAACTCCAACTAATGGCACAAAGGGGTCCCTGCGGCCCTGAGGGTCATAGGTATGTAACAATGCCCTTTCTTTAGCCTGCATTTGCTCAAGGAGTTTCCTGGTTTCCGGAAGTCTGGCAATGGTTTCAGTCTCAGGTGCCCGGACAGGAGCAGGGGATGGAGGTACTTTTGCTGCAGCAGGGCGTTGTGGTACAGGGGAGGCTGCTGGCCCGGCTTTTGCCACACCCGGTATTTTGACAGGAGGAAGAGAAATCTTCTTCTCTTTTAACATTGCCTCCATTTCTTTCAGGGTATGCTTTTTCGCTGGAAGAAGTGCCTTCAATCCACCCTTCTTTCTTGTATAGATTCCAAACGCCACAACTGCATACGCCACTATATTGGCAATAACAATCAATCTTTTTATCTGTGGATTCATCTTACCTTCCCTTTACCACTCGGAATATGAATTTCCTTCCAAATCTGTACCACTGCGGGGCACAACCACTATTCCTGCTTCCTCTCCATTTATTTTATAAAAATAAAACCATCCATCCCATCTCTGTGAGAAGGCTAACAAATACTGAGTGTCAGTGGCATCTTCAAACTCTGTGACCCAGTTAGCAGGATAATTGTCATCTTCCCCGGGTATCTGATTAGAAGGAAGCCTCTTTATATATTTATATCCATCAGGGTGTAATGTATTTCCTCCACCCCGTCCGTCCGGAGATTGATCTGCATAGTCACCAATAACAAGATGAGGAGGATAGTGTCCTGTATCAAGGTTGTACATAGTAATTGCCTGGCGCAGGACCCTCAGGCTTTCCTTCGTAATCCTTTCTCTTGCCCTTTCCATATATGTAAGGCCAGCGTGCATAGCAATAACCGAGAGAATCCCCAGGATATTTACCACAACCATAAGTTCTATAAGTGTAAAACCGCTTTGGCTATTTAATCTTCTATTCATACTCTCCTCCTGTTCAGGTATTTGCCTGCAGATGAGTCCTGAGTAATTTAAGAGCACAATACCTGCCGCACATGGTGCAGGTGTCTGTGAAAAGAGAAGTTTTTCTGTATCCTCCTGATTTTACAGGGTCAATTGACAATTTTATCTGCTTCTTCCAGTTAAGCATACCTCTTGCTCTGGAAATATTAAAGTCCCAGTCAGAAGCAGAAGGTATTCCCTTTGCTATGTCAGCTGCATGGGCAGCAATCCGTGAGCTCATAACTCCCTCCCTGACATCTTCAACAGAGGGTAATTTCAGATGTTCAGAAGGTGTTACATAGCACAGAAAGTCTGCTCCTGCCGTTGCAGCAACTGCCCCACCTATTGCAGCAGTAATGTGGTCATAACCCGGTGCTACATCCGTAACCAGTGGTCCCAGCACATAGAATGGCGCACCTCTACAGATTTTCTTTTCCAGTAAAACATTTTTTTGTATCTGGTTGAGAGGGATATGTCCCGGCCCCTCAATCATTACCTGGACATTTTGTTTCCACGCCCGTTTTGCAAGCTCACCCAGCATCTTCAATTCGTGAATCTGGCTTGCGTCAGTCGCATCTGCAATACAGCCCGGGCGAAAGCCATCGCCCAGACTTAAAACGAGGTCATATTTCCTGGCTATGGATAGGAGCCTGTCAAAATGCTCATAGAGAGGATTCTCTTTTTTGTTGTAGAGCATCCATTCTATGAGGAATGCACCACCACGACTCACAACGCCCATTATACGGGGATTTTTTTTCAGTGTCTGAAGCACCTTCCGGGTTACACCGCAGTGCACGGTTATGAAATCAACCCCATCTTCCGCATGCTTCTCAATGCAGGAAAAAATTTGTTCTTCTGATAAATATACAATGGAGCCCTTAATTCTTGCTGCTTCAATTGCTGCCTGGTAGATGGGTACTGTGCCTACAGGCAGGGGAGATTCTCTGATGATAGCCCTTCTTATTTTATCAAGGTCCCCGCCTATGCTCAGGTCCATAATTGTATCAGCGCCACTCTTTACTGCTATGTCTAATTTTTTCAGTTCCCTTTTTATGCTTGCGCAATCAGGGGAAGTGCCGATATTTGCATTCACCTTTGTGCGCAGTCCTTTCCCGATTCCCAGCGGTTTTATTTTTCTCCTCCTTTCTGAATTTGAGAGGATAACAATTTTCCCGCTGGCAATTCCTTTCCTGATTGTTTCCGGATCCATTTTTTCATCACGAGCAACAGATTTCATCTCTATGCTAATCTTACCTGCCCGTGCTATTTCGATTTGCATTCAGGCCTTCCTCCCGGTTTTTAATTTTTCCAGCTCATCCCATATTTCATGTGGCATCCTGTCGCCAAACTGGGTAAAAAATCTTTCTATTTCTTCAACTTCTGTTTTCCATTCTTCACGGTTCACTTCAAACAATTTTTCCATATTTTTCCGGGGAATATTTAACCCATCCAGCTGCAGGTCATTTAAATGGGGAACAAGCCCCACGGGTGTTTCCCTGGCTCCAATTTTATTATTTACTCTTTCAATTATCCATTTCAGCACCCTTATATTTTCTCCAAAACCGGGCCACAGGAAATTCCCATCCTCATCTGTTCTGAACCAGTTGATAAAAAATATCTTTGGAGGCCTGGGAATCTTTTTCCCCATTTCAAGCCAGTGTCTGAAGTAATCCCCCATATTGTATCCACAGAAGGGGAGCATTGCCATAGGGTCACGTCTCAAAACTCCAACCTTGTTAGTGGCTGCTGCAGTTGTTTCCGAGCCCATTCCTGCGCCCAGAAAAACTCCGTGTTGCCAGTTAAAGCTTTCGTATACAAGCGGAATGAGTTTTGTCCTCCTGCTACCCAGGATTATTGCAGAGATGGGCACGCCTTCAGGATTCTCAAATTCTTTTGAAAGAGTTGGACACTGTGAGATTGCAACTGTAAATCTTGAATTGGGATGGGCAGCAGGGGTACCCATGGACTGATTCCATTTCCTTCCACGCCAGTCAACGAGGTTTTCCGGTACAGGACCATCCAGACCTTCCCACCAGGGGTCATTTGTGTCTGTATTCAGGGCAGTATTTGTAAAAATAGTAGGATAGAATTTTCCTGCCTTCAGGGTTCTGATCATATTTGGATTTGTTTTCATAGAAGTGCCGGGTGCCACGCCAAAAAATCCATTTTCCGGATTTATTGCCCATAGCCTTCCATCAGGGCCTATGTGCATCCAGGCAATGTCATCTCCTATGGTCCAGACCTTATAGCCGGGAAGGGTTGATTCTAACATTGCCAGGTTTGTCTTTCCACAGGCACTGGGCAATGCCGCTGCTATATAGGTTATATTGCCCTGCGGGTCTTCAACACCAATGATAATCATATGTTCTGCAAGCCAGCCTTCTTTCAGTCCCAGCCAGGAAGCAATCCTTAGAGAAAAACATTTCTTTCCGAGAAGGGCATTCCCCCCATAACCTGAGCCAATACTCCAGACAAAATTCTCGTCAGGGAAATGCATAATAAACCTTCTGTCCTGGGAGAAGTCGCCTACAGAATGAAGCCCTTTCACAAACTGATCCGAATTTCCAATTTTTTTAATAGCCTCCTTACCCATACGGGTCATTATTCTCATACTTACAGCCACATAAGAAACATCTGTGATTTGAACGCAGGCTTTTGCATAGGGAGAATCAGGATGCCCCATCATATAGGGAAGAACATACATAGTTCTTCCGCGCATACAGCCTTCAGACAATTTTTTAAGCTTATCTTTCGCCTCCTCGGGTGGCATCCAGTTGTTATTGGGGCCGGCAGTTTCTCTATCAGGGGCACAGACATAGGTCAGGTGTTCTGTTCTTGCTACATCTGTTGGATGGCTTCTGTGAAGATAACTCTTGGGGAAAGTTTTCTGGCTGAGTTTATGGAAGATGTTAAAGTCCTCTATGTGTTCCAGTGTGAGTCCTATTTCAACGATTCTGTGCGCCTCTTCCTCAGAACCCTCACACCAGTAAACCCTATCAGGTTTTGTTAAACGCGCCTGTTCTTCTACCCATTTTTCAAGGGGAGTTGCCATTTGTCTTCCTTTCACTTTCAGTTTAAGCCCATTCTAATTCATGGACATTATTCTTTATCACTTTTTTTGTTGGATATATGTGATATATTATTTCCTCAGGCTTGAACCACAGTTTTATTTCTCTTTCAGCTTCCTTTTCGTTTTCAGAGGCATGGATCACATTCTCGTATACCCCGCTTGTGGTAATTCTTCCATAAGCTCCTCTGATAGTTGTGGGGTCAGCCTCTTCAGGATTTGTAGCCCCTGCTATCTGTCTGACCCTGTTAATTGCATCCTCGCCATGATACACCAGTGCCAGGACCTTGCGCCTTCCATGGAATTCTCCTTGAATATATTTTATCAATTCTTCAAAGAAGGGTTTTTCCTTCAGGTGCTCATAGTGTTTCTCTGCCAGTTCCCTTGTTACCCTTACGACTTTTGCAGCTGCAATTTCAAGCTTTGTCTCGGATAGACGCGTAAGAATATTTCCTGTAAGAGATTTCTTTAACCCATCTGGTTTTATCAATACAAGTGTCTGCTGAACCATTTTTATTCCACTCCCTCATATATCATTTTATATTATACCATTATTTTAATAAAAGTCAAGATTTCATCAAACTTTCTTTTATTCCTTCTTTTGCGCTCAGGAGAATATCATCTTCCTTTGATATTCAAAAAATAGCAAGAAAACTTGACAAAATCCCCAAAAAGTCTATAATATATAAAATCTAAAGATGCTTCAAAACCAGGGTTGAACTCCTGTTTTTTTACTTTTTGGGGGACCAATGAAGGTAAAGGATATTATGACCAGGGATGTAATCACCCTGAAGCCCGAGATGTCTGTTAAGGAGGCAGCAGGGATGCTGTTCAAATTGCAGATAAGTGGACTTCCTGTGGTGGACGAAGAAGGGCGGGTTGTAGGGATGTTTACGGAAAAGGAACTTCTCACGATGGTGCTTCCTTCCTATATAGAGCATGTAGAGGGATTGACACAACTCTTTGGCGAAGAGAGCCTTGAAAAAAAATTTGCCAGGGCAGATAGTATTAAGGTTTCCGAGATTATGCGTAAGGAAGTTGTATGTCTGGATGAAGATACTGATATAGCAGAAGCTGCAAAGATAATGATTACAAAGAAGGCAAGAAGGATTCCTGTACTCAGGGAGAATAAAATAGTCGGGATTATTGCCAGGGGAGATATTGTCAGGGAACTTGTGAAGAAGGCAGGAATATGACACATGGAAAACGATGAAGAGAATGAGGAGATTGTACGCAAACCAAAGAACATAAGGCGCAATTTCCTTTTACTTTTGCTTATAACTTTCTTGATAGGATTTGTTGCGCACGCCAGAAATCTTTCTTTCAATCAGATTCTGGCTGTTTCTGTATTTTCTGCAACTGTTTTTGGTACACTTCTGTTCTGGTCCTTCAGGCTGTCCATAGCATTCGTAGGAATTGGAATACTGCTTATATCCAAAACCCTTGATGTGGAGAACTTCATACATTTTGCTTCCCTTGATGTGATATGCTTTCTTGTAGGGATGATGGTGATTGTGGGTATGCTCAAGGAACTTGGCTTCTTCAACTGGCTGATGATAAAATTAATAAACAGGGCAAGGGGAAGCGCAATAAAGTTTTTAATTTTGATCTGTGTGGCTTCCACCCTCCTTGCCTGTGCAGTTGACGAAGTGACATCCATAATATTTATAGCTGCAATAATTCTGGAAGCCTGCGATTACTTTGAAGTTGACCCCACTCCATATATAATTTCAAGTGTTCTTGCAACCAACGTAGGCTCAAGTGGAACAATGCTGGGCAATCCCATAGGAATACTCATAGGAATGAGAGCAGGATTGACCTTTGAAAGTTTTATGAAATGGGCATTCCCCGTAACCATGATTGCAATGGTTCTGACAATCCTTTTAGTGCTGGTATGGTACAGGAAAGATTTGGTGCTTCTTCAGAATAAGATGAAAGAAAAGTTTCCATCAGGTGCAGGCAGAATCCAGATGGGTGGGGCAGGGATTGTAGATAAGAAGCATTTTAAAATAGGCGTGTCCATATTTATTGCCACCATTCTTTTGATTGCACTCCATCACCGCATTGAATTATTATTTCATTTTCCGGTTAATACTGTGCTTCTTGTATCTCCTTTAATTGGAGCAGGAGTGGTAATGTTCTGGAGGCCGGAAAAGGCAAGGCATTATATAGAAAAGGATGTGGATTGGTGGACACTGATTTTCTTTATGTTCTTATTTGCGAAAGCAGGAACCCTTAACTTTACAGGTGTTACAGATATTCTGGCACATAAGCTTGCTACCTTCTCAGGTTCAAATTTTATTATCATGATTTCCATTGTTCTATGGATATCCTGCTTTGGTTCCAGCATACTTGACAATGTGGTACTTGTATCAGCAATTATTCCTGTTATTCAGAGTTTTAAGTCCGTAGGCGTGCATGTATTTCCTCTTTGGTGGGCATTGCTATTTGGAGGATGTTTTGGGGGGAATATCACCATGGTAGGCAGTACCGCAAATATCGTGGCAATAGGAATGCTGGAAAAAAGTAAGAGGCAGCCAATGAGGTTCTTTCGCTGGTTCTGGGTAGGCCTTACAGCAGGGGTTATTTCCACAGTAGCTGCAGAAGTTATGCTCATACTTCTTTATCCTTTTATGCCAAAGTAGGCTACCTTTAATTGATAGATGAATATTCTGCAGGCAATCATATTAGGAATAGTGCAGGGGCTGACAGAGTTCATTCCAGTAAGCTCCAGTGCACACCTTGTTCTGATTCCGTATTTTATGGGATGGGATATACCGCCTGTTGCCTTTGATATCTTTTTGCATCTGGGAACTCTCAGTGCTATTTTTATTTTTTTCTGGAAAGATATTTTGAAGTTATTCACTGCTGATAAATGGTGGAGCTTTTTAATAATTCTTGCCTGCATACCAACTGCTGTTATGGGATTCTTTTTCAAAGATTTTTTTGAAAAGTTATTTGAAAATCCTTCCGGCGTTTCCATTTTACTTTTAGTCACAGGATTCCTTTTATGGATTTCCCCTCCCGGGAGACTGGCAGACAGTGTGCAATCAGGTGCTGAAGTGAAGAGGGAGAAGCCAGTTTCTTTTTCTGATGCCCTCTGGATTGGATTTGCCCAGGGCTGTGCAATAGCGCCGGGTATTTCCCGCTCAGGAGCCACGATAGTAGCAGGTCTATTCTGTGGTCTGGAAAGAAAACTTGCAGTTAAGTTTTCATTTTTGCTTTCCATTCCAGCAATTCTGGGTGCCCTGATTTTTAAAATTAGAGATTTTCAATCTGGAACAGTCCTGCTAAATCATGTTAATTACTGGGCTGGCGGGATTGCTGCAGCAATAAGCGGGTATTTTGCTATCGCAGTCGTTTTCAAGAGCATAAAAACAGGGAAATTTAAGTTATTTGCCCTTTACTGCTGGGGACTGGGGGTAACTGGTTTGCTGGTCTGGTTAGCCCATATGCGGGCTGGATATCCGCTCCTGCAATTAAAATGATACAAAAACTGATTTTATTTTTGCATGGACTGCCAAAGGAATTTGTCACCGTGTTTATAGCGATGCTTCCAGTTGCAGAACTGCGGGGTTCCATTCCTGTTGCTCTCGGCTCTGGAATGAAGCCCTGGTCCGCATTCTGGTGGTCCATCCTGGGCAACATAATTCCCGTGGCACCTGTCTTGTTATTGCTGGGGCCCCTGTCAAAATGGCTTCGGCACTTCAAGATTTTTGACAGGTTGTTTACCTGGCTTTTTGCCCGCACTTCAAAAAACAGTAAGGTGATACAGAAATATGGATTCTGGGGGCTGGTAATCTTTGTTGGCATTCCGCTTCCAGGTACGGGCGCCTGGACCGGATGTGCCGCTGCGTTCCTCCTGCAAATCAAATTCTGGAGGGCGTTCTTCGCAATATTGCTGGGTGTGCTGATTGCTGGTGGAATTGTAATCTCTGCCAGCCTCGGGTTTATAAAAATATTTCTTTAAGAAGGATACGATGAGAAGGCTCAATCCTGCAAGAGCTATATTTTTCGGATTTCTACTGTTTATCCTGTTAGGGACATTCCTTCTGATATTGCCTGTTTCTACATCCAGCGGCAGGCAGTCACATTTTATAGATGCACTTTTTACATCCACATCTGCAACCTGTGTTACAGGACTGGTAGTTGTGGATACAGGAAAATACTGGTCTATCTTCGGGCAGATTGTTATTCTTATTCTCATTCAATTTGGTGGTCTGGGGTATATGACTGTTGCAAGCCTGCTTGCACTTATATTGCACAGGAGGGTTACCCTGGAAGAAAAGATTGTTTTTAAAGAAGGTATGGACCAGTTCAGTATGGCTGAGCTTGCTCATTTCATCAAGCAGGTTGTTAAGGCAACTTTTATTGTAGAAGGCGCCGGTAGCTTAATTCTTTTTTTTCACTGGCGGACCAGATTTGGAATACTGAATGCTATGTATAAGGGAGTTTTCCATGCTATCTCAGCTTTCTGCAATGCAGGCTTCAGCCTTTTCAGCAATAACCTGGAAGACTTCAGAGGGGATGTGATTGTAAATATCACCATAATGTGTTTGATCATTGCAGGGGGTATTGGATATACTGTAATAAGGGATGTGTACCATCATTATATAACAAAACGAAAACACCGGCACCTATTCCTTCATACCAGGTCAGTGCTGTTCATCACTGCTATTTTAATTCTTGCAGGGGCATTTTTTATTTTCCTGTTTGAAAGCATTAGCTCCAGGGTATTTCAATCACTTACCCTGAAAGAAAGAATTCTTTCTTCATTCTTCCAATCAGTAACGCCGCGCACAGCTGGTTTTAATACCCTGCCCATCGCACAGCTGGCTTTACCCACGCTTTTCCTGCTTATTATTCTTATGTTTATTGGCGCCTCTCCTGGAGGTACCGGAGGTGGAATAAAGACTACAACTTTTCTGGTGATACTCTGTTCAGTATGGTGTATTTTGAGGAAGAAGAAGGATCTAACTCTGTTTAAAAGAAGACTTCCTGAGGAGACAATTTCTAAATCCTTTGCAATTTTCATACTGGGACTTTCCCTTGTTGCCATTATTACACTTATTATGCTCAACATAGAGAGAAAAGAATTTATAGCGGTGCTGTTTGAGGTTGTTTCTGCATTCGGAACAGTGGGCCTCTCTACAGGCATAACACCCGCTCTTACTTCTGCAGGGAAATTATTCCTTATAATAACTATGTTTATTGGAAGGATAGGACTTCTCACTTTTGTGATTGCACTTGCACAGCCAGGTAAGGAGCCGTTATATCACTATCCAGAGGAAAGGATACTGGTAGGGTAATTGGAGGTGGGTATGAGACAGTTTGCAGTAATAGGACTGGGAAGATTTGGATTTGCTGTAGCGAAGACACTGTCAGAAAAAGGATGCCAGGTTCTTGCGATAGACCGGGATGAAGAAAAGGTTCGCGAGGCAAGTGAGTTTGTCACCCAGGCTATACAGATGGATGCTACTGATGAAGATGCCCTCAAGAAGATAGGATTTGAAAACATAGATGTTGGAATAGTGAGCGTTGGTGAGGATCTTGAATCCAGTATACTCATTACGCTTCTGCTGAAGGAAATGGGAGTGAAAGAGGTAATAAGCAAGGCACTTACCCCCCATCATGCTAAGGTCCTGCAGAAAATAGGAGCTGACAGGATTGTTTTTCCGGAAAGGGAAATGGGTATAAGGATAGCCGAACAGCTTGTTTCTCCTGATATTCTTGAATTGATAAGACTCTCCCCTGATTATGACCTTTTAGAGTTTACAGTTCCTGAAAAGTTCAGTGGAAAAACACTGAAGGAACTTGCACTCAGAACCAGGTACAGGGTCAACATTGTTGCCATAAAAAAGAAGGTTCCATATGTGAATGAATCGGGTGAGTCTGATTTCAGGGAAGAGATCAATCCCACTCCTAATGGAGACGATGAACTTTCTGCAGGGGATGTAATTGTAATTATTGGAGAGGCAAAGAAGATAGAGGAGCTGCGCAGGGAATTATAATGGTGGACAAAAAGGAACTTGCTAAGGATTTACTGGAACTGGGAAAGTTTTACTTCTTCAATGAGAGATATGACGAAGCCCTCAGGGCTCTTCAGAAATCTCTGAAACTGGATCCGGAGAATCCTGAGGTTTATTATAATACCGGCATAGTTTATGAAGCGAAAAATGACACTGTTTCTGCCAAGGAAATGTATCTAAGGGCTCTGGAATTAAATCCAAAACTTACCCTTGCCCAGGAGCGTCTTGATAAACTGGTCGGTAAGTAAAAAGGGGATGGTTTATTTATAAGGAAACCGCCAGAAAGGCGGTTTTTTTATGGGAGAAAAAATGTATAAAGCAATTGTTAACGCAGGGATAATTACTCCACTTGAGGAGATTCCCTGTGGCACAGTTTTGATTAAAGATGGCAGGATTGAAAGGATTATAAGGGGCAGGCAAAAAAGTAGTCTGTCTCCTTTTTTGGATGCGAAGGGGAAAATTCTATGTCCCGGATTTATTGATTTACATCTCCAGGGTGGTGGTGGCGCGGATGTAATTGAAGGCAGTCCACAGGCAATAAATAGCGTTTCTTATACTCATGCGAAATATGGCACAACCTCTTTTTTAGCTACAACGATTACAACCTGTAAAAATGGAGAATTCCTGCATATTGCACCAATCCTGAGGATGATTGAAGAAGGAACTGAGGGCGCTCAGATTTTAGGGATTCATCTGGAAGGGCCATTCATCAATCCCCGCAGAAAAGGAATGATAAAGAAGGATTATGTCAGAAAGCCTGATCTCGCGGAGCTGAGAAAAATAATCAAAACCTGCAGGGGAAAACTGCGTATGCTCACAATTGCTCCGGAATTGAAGGGTAGCCTGCAGCTGATAAAAGAACTGCAAAGGCACGGGATTATTGCTTCTATAGGGCATACAGATGCAACCTATGAGGAGGCGATGGCTGGAATAAGGGCTGGAATTACACATGCAACACATTTTTTTAATGCAATGTCTGGACTGCATCATCGCCTGCCCGGAGCAGCAGGTGCCTGCCTGGATAGCGAGCTGAGTGTTCAGATAATCGCTGATTTTGTGCATATACATCCTGCTGTAATAAGATTGGTTCTGAAGCTCAAAGGTGTGGAGAGGGTAGCGCTTATTACTGATGCTGTTATGGCTGCAGATATGCCTGATGGTATTTACGAGGCTGGCGGGCAGAGGGTGAGGGTAAAGGAAGGAGTCTGCAGGGGAAGGGGCGGCATACTTGCCGGCTCCACACTAACTTTAAACCGTGCAGTCCGTTCAATAGTTTCTTTAGGTTTTTCTCTTGCAGATGCTATCAGAATGGCTACGCTCACCCCTGCTAAAATCCTGGGAATAGAAAATAAGAAGGGGATTATAAAAGAAGGGAGTGATGCAGACCTGATATTGATTGATAAAGAACTGAATGTGTATTTTACCATGGTTAAAGGAAGAATTGTATGGAAACATCCACAGATGAGAATATAGAGGAAATTATCCAGAAAATAAAAAAGCCATTTGATTTAGAAAAGCAAAAAGGCTATTCAAATACCTCAGTGATAAACGGATTTGACAGATATGTAATGAAATGGACAAAAGAACTGGCAGAAAAAATTCAGGATTCAAAATTCAGGCCTCAAAGCAAGACCTGTCTTACCAGAATTTTACAGAAGGTGCAGGAGAAGTTCGGGAACTATACGCTGGCTGGTCCCGGTAAAAGGGCGCAGATTTTTGAGGAAGTATCCCGGTTAATTGAGGAAGTAGAAAGATTCTTTGCTTATCTGAAAGAACATCCCGAAGCTATATATCCACCATGGTTAGAATCAACCACAATCCATTCTGCTCAGGAGGTTTATGCTCCGGTTCAATACCTGAAAGGGGTTGGACCCGGAAGGGCAAAAATTCTTAAAAGGGTAGGAATAAATACAATATATGACCTTATTACCTACTTTCCCTTCAGATATGAAGACAGGAGCCATCTCAGTTTTATAGCACAACTTAAGGATGGAGACCTTAAAACAATCCAGGCGATTGTAAAGGAACAGAAAATAGTTAGAACAAGAAGAGGACCTCTTCTGAAGGTAATTCTTACAGATGGCACAGGAGATGCTATAATGTTCTGTTTCAATCAGTTCTACCTGAAGGATGTACTTGTTCCCGGTACAACAATTGTGCTGACAGGAAGGTTTGTGCGCAGGGCAACCCCTGGAGGCAGGTCTAAAAAGGTTGAAGTCTCCAACTTTACATATGAAGTTATCAGGGGCAGGGAGGGTGGCGAGAAGGAAGAAGAGACAATTCATACCAACCGCATTGTCCCAATTTATCCTGTAACAGAAAAGTTGAATATGAGGTTTTTGCGTTCCCTTATCAAACATACACTTGACGAATATCTTCCTTTGCTTCCTGAATATCTGCCCCGGGAAATAAGTGAAAGGCATATGTTTCTGGATTATCAGTCTGCAATATCAAACATTCATTTTCCACAGGATTTTCAGATTTTAGAGGAGGCGCGCAAGCGTCTGGCATTTGATGAATTATTCCTCCTGCAGCTGGTAATCGCCCTTGAGAAGAGAAAAATCAAACAATCTTCAGGGATAACCTATTCAATTCCTTCTGAATTTCTTTCTGAGTTTGAAAAATTGCTTCCCTTTTCACTTACAGGCGCACAGCGGAAGGTGATAGGTGAAATTCTGAAAGATATGGCAGGTCCGGAGCCCATGAACAGATTGCTGCAGGGAGATGTGGGCTCAGGCAAGACCGTGGTGGCAGTCTGTGCAGCTTATGCTGCTATAAAAAATGGGTATCAGGTTGCGTTTATGTCTCCGACTGAAATACTTGCAGAACAGCACTTTATAAATCTGCGCACATTCTTCCAGACCCTTGGAATAAACAGCGCATTACTTATTAGCAGTACAGGCAGGAAAGAAAGGGAGAGGCTTTTTGCGGGTTTATCTGATGGTACAATCCATATTGTTATAGGCACGCATGCCCTGATTGAAGAGGGTGTGAATTTTCATAAATTAGGTTTTATAATTATAGATGAGCAGCACAAATTCGGGGTAATGCAGAGGGCAATGCTGCGGCGTAAAGGAATAAATCCCGATGTCCTGGTTATGACTGCTACGCCCATTCCAAGGACGCTGGCACTCACGGTTTATGGAGACCTGGATCTTTCTGTAATTGATGAAATGCCACCAGGAAGAAAAGAAATTAAAACTTTGTTGTTCAGTGAAAAAGAGAGGAGCAGGGTGGAGGAAATGATAAGGGGGGAAGTAAAATCTGGCAGGCAGGCATACATTGTCTATCCCCTGATTGAGGAATCTGAAAAGATTGACCTGAGGTCTGCCACAAAAGAATTCAATCGTTTAAAAAAGGTATATCCTGAATTACGCCTTGGTCTTATGCATGGCAGGCTTCCTTCTGTGCAGAAAGAAAGTATAATGAAGGATTTCAAAAACGGAGATATAGACATACTTGTTTCTACAACTGTTATAGAGGTGGGGATTGATATTCCAAATGCATCCATAATGCTCATAGAACATCCTGAGAGGTTTGGACTTGCACAGCTGCACCAGCTCAGGGGTAGAATCGGTAGAGGAGAATATGAGTCTAAATGTATATTGCTTGCAGGTTCCACTCTTACACAGGAAGCCAGAGAAAGGATTGAGGCATTTGTTCAATCAATGGATGGTTTTAAGATTGCGGAGCAGGATTTGCGGCTCAGGGGACCGGGTGAATTTATGGGTACCCGTCAGCACGGTATGCCAAATTTTAAAATAGCAGATATCATAAAGGACATCAGATTGTTAGAAACTGCACGCGAAGAGGCATTCAGCCTGGTGGAAAAGGACCCTCTTTTATCAATGTCTGAACACTACATCCTCCGAGAAGCAATAAAACTTCTTTACCGCGGAAGGGAAAAACTTATAAAAGTTGCATAAAAGGGAACAGGCCACCTTTCTGGCCTGTAGAAATTGTAAATCTCTATGAGCAAGATTGCGGAAGTGGTTTTACCTTTACCTGTTGACAAATCCTTTTCATATTCCGTTCCAGAAGCTCTTGCAGATAAACTGCAGGTTGGAGTGAGGGTAGAAGTACCGTTTGGGAAAAGGAGAATCACAGGGTATGTGATAAAAACTCAAAAGTCCAGGAGTTTGCAGGTCCAGAAATTAAAAGACATAATACGTGTGATTGACCAGGAGCAGTTAATAACAGATGAGGTAATGAAGCTGTGCAGATGGGTTTCTTCATATTATATATGTCCACTGGGAAAGGTGCTGCAGAGTGCACTGCCAGTAAAAGAAAGTTTCAGGTTTCAGGATTCAGAACCAGAGCCTGTAAGGGATACAAAACTTAAAACAACAGAATTTTTTCTACCCACACCCGAACAGAAGCAGGCACTTGAATTAATACAGGATTGTATTGACAAACAGAAACATTGCGTTGTACTGCTTGAAGGTCCACACAACTCAGGCAAAACAGAGGTTTATCTTCAGGCAATTGCTCACACCCTGGACAGGGGGAAAAAGGTTCTGGTGCTGGTGCCCGAGATTTCTCTTACTTCTGTCCTTTTAGAAAAATTCAGGAGGAGGTTTGTCAGAGAAAGGATTGTAGTTTTTCACAGCGGCTTGAGACAGAAGGAACACGATTTACTCTGGAATAGAATCAGAAAAGGAGACACAGATATTGTTATAGGGACACGCTCTGCTGTTTTCAGTCCAGTAAAAAATCTCGGGCTTATAGTGATTGACGGAGAAGAGAATCCCAGCTTTAAAGAAGAAAAAGAGCCCAGGTATCACGCCAGAGAAGTGGCAATTGAAAGGGCTCGTATTTCCAGTGCCCTGCTTGTGCTTGAATCCTGTGCACCGTCTGTGGAGTCACATTACAGAGCCCTGAAGGGTAAATATAAGCTGTGCAGGCTTTCAGATATTCCGGGTCTTGAGATAAATCCCGGAGTTGAAATTGTAGACAGGAAGGAGAAAGATAAAGGGCAGGATGAAAACAGGAGCAAAATTTTTAGTAGTGTATTACTGAACGGGATAAGAGCGAGGCTGGAAGCGAAAGAAAGGGTTCTTCTGTTTCTAAACAGAAGGGGATTTGCCAGGTTGTTTTTATGCAGGAATTGTGGCAAAAGTATTTATTGTCCCAACTGTGAGGCTCCTCTTTCATTTCACCAGCCAGGATTTTTACTCTGCCATCACTGTAATTATCGCAGGAATCCTCCGCAGGCCTGCCCCAGCTGCAATAGCACTGATTTCTGGCATTACGGGATAGGAACCCAGCAGGTATGTGCGGAAGTAAAGAAGCTGTTTCCGGATGCATCGGTTGAAAGATTTGATACAGATATCTTCAGGGAAGAGAGGTTGCCACAGGTATTAAAAGATTTCAATGCAGGTAAAATCGATATTCTGGTAGGAACTCAGATGGTTGCAGGAGAGGATATTTCAGGAGTTTCACTTCTCGGAGTACTCCTTGCAGATATGATGCTGAATATTCCGGATTTCAGAAGTGCTGAGCAGACCTTTCAGATTCTGATGAAGCTTATTCAAAGTCTTGGAGGTGAAAAGAGGTGCACCGGTTCAGGTCAAATGCCCGGTGTAGTAATACAGACTTACAATCCCAATCACTATATTTTTCAAGCACTGAAACAGGGAGGTTATGAGTTTTTTTTCAGGGAAGAGATGAGGTTTCGTCGCAGACTCAGATATCCGCCCTTTTCACATCTGTGCAGTATAACAATTTCTGGTAGAAATGAATCAGGGTGTGCAGGGATTGCTGAGGAAATAATAGAAACTCTCAAAAAAGAAAAAGAGAAAGAACAACTTCGTAAAATAGAAATTCTTGGACCAATGCCTGCCCCGATTCCAAAAATCAGAGGAAAGTATAAATATGAAATAATGCTAAAGGGAAGAAAGACCGGTCTGGATAGAATGGCAAGGATTCTACACCAGCAGTTCTCCGGGCGCACACATCAGAAAATTTCTGTGGATATTGACCCGGTTAGAATATTTTGAAGATTTTTCTTGAAATTACAAAAAATTTGTGATATAATATTATAACACCTCAGGTTTAAATTAAAAACGTGTGGTGCTGAAGTTGTCTGGTAGAAGCGATAGGATGGAGGAAGTGGGAATGATGAATCCTATGGCATCGCAGTTGATTCTTTAAGCAATGTGTATGTGACAGGGGGATTCCTATAACGGCGCAAACTATGACTGTCTTACAATAAAATATCGCCAGTATTAAAATTGCTTTTTCATAACTTTTACATCTTATCAGGAACTGTTAAGCCATCAGAGCTGAGAATTAAATTGTTGTTTCAGGCAGGATACTTAGTAAGTATTATGTCATTTAAGGCAATCACTGCATCTCCGGTCTGATGCTATTTTTATCTATGAAACATATAAAAATTGCACCATCTATTTTGTCTGCTGACTTTGCCAATCTTGAGAAGGAAATTAAAAAGGTTGAAAGGGCGGGTGCAGATCTGCTTCACATAGATGTGATGGATGGACATTTTGTGCCCAATATCACCATAGGTCCTCCTGTTGTAAGGGCGATTCATCAGAAGACCTGTCTTCCCCTGGATGTACACTTGATGATTGAAGAGCCCGATCTGTACATAGATGAATTTATTGAAGCAGGAGCTTCCTGGCTGAGCGTTCATGTTGAAGCCTGCAGGCACCTGCAACGTACACTTTCAAAGATTTCAGAAAAAAAGGCAAAGCCAGGAGTGGTGCTGAATCCATCTACACCCCTGGATACAATCCGGTATGTGTTAGAGGATGTTTCATTTGTTCTTCTGATGACAGTAAACCCTGGTTTTGGAGGGCAAAAATTTATTCCTTCAAGTATTGAAAAGATTGAGGAACTGCGCAGGATTGTTGAAACCAGGGGCTTAAAGATTGATATAGAAGTTGATGGTGGCATAAATGAGAAAACTGCTCCTGCGGTCATAAGGGCAGGGGCAAATATCCTTGTTGCAGGTTATGCCATATATAAGGGTGATGCGCGCAGGGTTATCAAAGCGCTGCGAATAGCAGGAGAGCAAGTGAGTCATTAATTTATAATGAATTATTAAAGAACCATTAAAAAGGAGGTAATTTTGCTCAGGATTCGTTTGAGAAGGACGGGTAAAAGGAATAATCCCTGTTATAGAATCATAGTGTGTAATTCCAGGGTAGCACCAGCAGGGGGTAAATACATTGAACAGCTGGGGCTGTATAACCCGAAGAGAAAACCACCTGTTCTTGAGATAAACAGGGAAAGGCTGGATTTCTGGCTCAAGAAGGGAGCAAAGATTTCTGATACCCTGCAGTTCCTGCTCAAAAAAGCAGATTCATCTGCAGAAACAGAAAACAGGGAGTCCGGAGCTGATGCTACTGCAGGGGAAAATATTCTGAGAGATAACTTTGTTGCAGGAACCAGCGGATAGTGGAACAATTTCTATCACTTTTCCTTTAATTTTCTTTTAAAACCACTTACGCTTTTCCAGAAGGAGGATTGAATGAAAGCGCTGGTTGAGTATATTGTGAAGTGCATTGTGGAGAAGAAGGAAGATGTGGATGTGAAGGCTGTAGAAGGTGATAAATCAATAGTGCTTGAAATAAAGGTGGCACAGGAGGATATGGGAAAGGTTATTGGAAAAGAGGGAAGAACTATTAAGGCTATCCGTACATTGCTTGGAGCAGCTGCTACTAAAATTGGAAAGAAGGTGATGGTGGAACTGGTTCAGTAGAAGTTACATTTAAGCGAGCACCGGGCATAACCTGTGATGAAGATAGATATTCTTACACTTTTTCCCAAGATGTTTACTGGTCCCCTGACCGAAAGTATGCTCAAAAGGGCTCAGGATAAAGGAATTCTGAAGATAAAAATTTATAACATCCGTGATTTTACTTCAGATAAACACAGGACAGCTGACGATTTTGCCTATGGAGGCGGAGGAATGGTGCTCAAGCCTGAGCCCATCTTCAGGGCAGTAGAACATCTCAAGAAATGCAGTGCCCTTTCTTTCCGCAGCTCAAAAAACAGGATTTATTCTCCCAGGGTAATATTGATGACACCGGATGGTAAGGTCTTCACCCAGAAGGAGGCAAAACGACTTGCCAAATACAGGCATCTGATTTTTATCTGCGGACACTATGAGGGAGTGGATGAGAGAGTAAGAAAGATTGTGGATGAGGAAATTTCAATAGGGGATTATGTGCTGACAGGCGGGGAGATTCCCGCTATGGTGGTTATAGATGCGGTTGCAAGGATGATAAAGGGTGTTGTTGGCAGAGAAGATGCGCCTGCACAGGATTCTTTTTATAAAGGTATTCTGGATTATCCCCACTATACACGCCCCAGAGAGTTCAGGGGTATGAAAGTTCCTGCTGTTCTATTATCCGGAAATCATAAAAAAATAGAAGAATGGCGTGCAGAGATGGCTTTAGAACGCACAAAGCGCCGCCGTCCTGATTTGTTGAAAGGAGTTGACAATGCCAGACCTGATTAAAGAATTTGAAAAGGGACAGATCAAAAAAGATATACCTGAATTCAAACCCGGTGATGAGGTGAGGGTGCATCTACTGGTTCCGGGGATTGAAGAGGAGAGAACTCAGCCATTTGAAGGCGTGGTTATTTCAAGAAAACACGGTGGAACGAGGGAAACCTTCACAGTGAGAAAGATTTCCTACGGAATAGGCGTTGAGCGAATACTGCCTTTACACTCACCTGTTGTAAAAAAGATAGAGGTGATAAAAAAAGGCAATGCCAGACGGGCTAAACTCTATTACCTGCGCCGAAGAAAATAAAAAATTGGATTTCTCTTTTGAACAGGAATTGTGGGCTCAGGGTTATAAATTAGTTGCAGGTGTGGACGAAGCAGGTCGGGGTCCCATTGCAGGACCTGTAGTGGCAGCAGCAGTGATATTTCCGGTTTCTTCCAGGCCACCCCTATCTATTTCCGGGATAAATGATTCAAAAAAACTGACTCCGTTCAGGAGGGAAAGTCTTTTTGAAGAAATTAAAAGAAATGCCTGTTCAGTGGGAATAGGTGTGGTGGACAACGAACTCATTGACAGGACAGATATCCTTGAAGCCACCATGCTCGCAATGAGGGAAGCGATATTTAATTTAGAGATTCCCCCTGACTATATCCTTGTAGACGGTTTACATATTCCCTTTCCACAGGAATGTCCTGTTCCACAGAGGGCGATGATAAAAGGAGATAGCCTTGTTTTTTCTATTGCAGCAGCTTCAATAATTGCAAAGGTATACAGGGACCGCATAATGGATTTCCTTGGCAAAAATTATTCACAGTACAGATTTGAAAAGCACAAGGGCTATCCCACAAAAGAACACATCAGGATTCTTGAGAAATTCGGTCCCTGTCCGATTCACCGCCATTCTTTTAAGCCTGTTAAAAATCTGAAGGAATCTGTCAAGCATTAAAAGATATGGGCACTGAGAAGATTGCCCTTGGCAAGAAGGGCGAGGAAATTGCAGCTGAATATTTAAAGAAAAAAGGATATAAAATAATTGAAAGAAACTACCGTTCTAACACGGGCGAGATTGACATTATTGCCCTGCATAAGGGTACAACAGTGTTTGTAGAGGTAAAGACAAGAAAGGGCAATGAATTTGGTCTTCCACAGGAAGCGGTGGATAGGCATAAGCAGTGGAAGATAGAAAAGGTAGCATTGAATTACATCCGCCACAGGCATCTTCCAGAGGCCAGTTTCAGGTTTGATGTGGTGAGCGTTGACTTTTCAGGTGATAAACCTGCAGTCAGCATAATTCCTGATGCATTCCAGTTAGAAGGTCTATAAAGAAAAAAATTCTTTTTTGTTAATTTTCCTTGACTTTTTGAGAAAATTGTATATAATATATTAGTACCAAATAACAGAGAAATTAGCAGAAATGAAGAAAATTCAGATTTTATTTATTGGTTCTATCTGTATCGCACTGCTTTCACTCTCTTGTTATGCCAGCCTTAAGCCTATAAGCGAACTGACAGCAATCCCGGGTGTAGATGCCGGAGGTTTCTACATTGAGCTTTCCTGGAATGCTACCCAGAATAATGATCCACTTGATACGCAGGCAACATTTGTTTATTCTCTATATGTCAGGCCCGGCCAGTCTGGACTGTCGCCTGCTTCCTCTGACAGTCAATCTATTGGCACCACAGGCAGTACCACTTTTAAATGGTATCCAGCGAGTGTACAGGACTATTCATTTATAGTGTATGCCGAAGAAGCTGGTGGTTCACATGTGGGCGATAGTATCTATTCAAATATAGCGGTTTCTCCTTTCATATACAGTGTGGTCCGGAGTGAGGGAAGTGGAGGTAAAAGCTGGAATTTTACGTTCTTAATAGAAGAAAATGCTTATGTGAATGTTTATATTTATGCTCCTGACACAATACTTAATGAAGATACCTATGGCCATCCTGTTCATAATGCTTTGTATAACAGTTATATCAGGAGAGTTGTTTATAAACAGGCTATGTCCGGCGGACTGAGGGAGGTTACCTGGGATTGCAAGGATGACACAGGAAATTATGTTTCCAACCTTATTTATCCTGTGCTGATTGAGGCAATGGCAAATGATACTGAAGTGATTGGAAAGTGGTGGGGTACTGTAGCCGTAAATATCTCTGCCAGTGAAATAGGTGCCTTTGAAGGAACTGTGCATTGTTATCCCAATCCAGCAAAAGGAAAGTCCATTACCTTTACCTATTTTGTAGGTACTGCTCCTGCAGATATAACCATAGAGGTTTATTCAATTACAGGAGAATTAATCTGGAGCAAGACCAAAACTGAGAATAAGACAGGTTCTCTTACAGAGGTATGGAACTGTATTAACAATTCAGGAAATCCGATTGGAAGCGATATCTATATATACAGGATAACTAAAAAAGAAGGTTCTTCCACCACTACTGTCACAAAAAAACTTGTTTATGTAAAGTGAAGAAATGGGGAAATATAAAGTATCCAGATTCTGGATTTTAGCTACTTTGTGCACCTTCCTTTTCTGCGGGCTGGAGCCCTCATATGCCCAGAGCACAGATGTGGGTACCACTACAGCCAAATTTCTAAAAATAGGTCTTGGCAGCAGGGCTTCCGGGATGGGCGGTGCCTTTACAGGACTTGGCGAAGGGATAGAGTCCGTATTCTGGAATCCCGCTGGCCTTGCAAGAATTAAAATGAAAGAATTTGCTACAGGCTACAATATGTGGTTTGAGGATGTGTCAGGGTTATATATAGCAGCTGGCTATCCTTTTAAGAATGGAAAAGGTGCCCTGGGTTTTAACTTTAATCAGTGGAATATGGGTCAGATAGAGGTCACATCAACTTCATCTACAATTGAGAGGTATGCCTCTGTGACACAGGGGTTTATAGGGCTTACTTATAGCTATGCCCTTACCCCGAATTTCCTCGCCGGTATCACAGGAAAATATATTTATCAGGACCTTGTTATTTCTTCAGTAAATGGCGGTGCAGCAGATGTGGGTTTTCTGGCAATAATGTTTGAGAATTTCCGTGTGGGGATATCAGCCCAGAACTTTGGAGTAGTTCAGGCAACTGGATCTACATCTGACATACTTCCCTGGAGTATTAAGGTCGGAGCATCTGTTTCACTGCAGGGAAACTTTACCATAGCTGTTGATGCTGACTATCCAAAAGACAATGGTTTAAAAGTCCATGCAGGTTTTGAATACTTAATTAAAGGAGAAGGTGATGTTGCACTCGTATTGCGCGCTGGATATAATCAGGCAGAGGTAACAACTGCAAGTGGTGCAACCAATATCTCCGGTTTGACCTTAGGGCTTGGTATTAAGAGTGGCGTTGGAGAGGTGCAGGAGGAAAGTCCATTAAATATGGATTTAGATTATGCCTATATTCCATACGGTGGACTTGGAACCACACATCGCATTTCACTTATAATGAGATTTTAGCAAAAAGGACAGGCTACTTAACTATTTAGGTTAGACGAATGAATGGGCTTGATTTTAAAGCCCATTTTTTTTATAAAAATGGACAGAAATGTAAAGGTTCTTCTTTTTATTTCAATCCTGTTCGGGCTGGCACTTGGAATATATGAGTTTATATTCCCTCTGTATCTGAACGACAGGGGCATTTCCTTCCAGAATATGGGGATTATATTTTCCCTCAGTTCCATAGCAATGTTTTTCATCAGGATACATGCAGGTAATCTTGCAGATGTCCACGGCAGAAAAATCTTCTATTCTCTTTCCCTTCTGGGTTCTGGCATAGCCAATTTTTTCACTCCATTCACGGGAAGGCTTTTCCCCCAGACAGTTCTGAAAAGCCTGCGTGAAGCCTGCGCCATGGTGCAGGAAAGCATCCATTCAGTTGCACTGTTTGAAACTGCAAAAAAGAAATTTCTGGATTTTATCGGTAAAACAGTGGGAGCACAGTGGATTTTTCAGGGACTTGGAGCACTTGTGGCAGGAATGCTCCTGAGTCTTTCTGGCTATAAAGATACATTCCTTTTTAATGCAGGATTGCTTTTTCTTGCATTCTTCACTTTTGTAGTTTTTTTCAAAGAGCCAGTTTTTCAGAAAAATATTGCTCCTGCTATACCAGTAAAAAAGCTCTATGCACTTGATTTCTCCCGCCCCTTGATGATTATTACACTTTCCAATTTTGTATTTATGATTGGAATGGGTGCCAGCCATTCCTTTATTATGCCAATTTTTTTTCTGAATAAATTTCAGGTTTCAAAGGGAATTGTAAGTATTATTATGGCAGTGCATCGCCTTCTGCTCGGTCTTCCCATGCTTTTCGTTGCCTGGTTTATGAAGGAAGGCACAAACCTGAAGCGCGTGTACATCTGGTTTGTGGCAATAGAAGGTATTGCTATCTCTGTCTCAGCAATCATACCGCACTTCCTTGCTGCCACAATTGTGTGGCTGGCACATGACTATGTGGGCGCTGCCTTCTGGAGCCCTGTGCAGAAAACTTTAATCCAGCAATATTCAAAGCCAGAATCTCGTGCATATGAAGTGAGCAAGGTAGCGGCATTTTCAACGCTGGGGCAGATAATAGGGCCCCTTATAGCAGGATGGCTTGCAGGGATTTCTATAAGTGCTCCTTTCTTTTTCTCCGGGCTTGTAATGGTCATTTCTGCACTTATGCTGGTTCCCCTGTAGAGGCAGGCTGTAAATTTTACAATGTTTCCTGAATCCCTGCCAATCTATAATTTTTTCCATACTCAAAAAGTTGACATTTTATAAAAAAAGTAGTATAATAGTTCAGTGTCAAAAAGAATATATAAATTTATCACAAGGAGGTTGAGATGGCAGAACAAAAACTTTATTCTTTTGTGCCGCTTATGCAGGCTGCGGAGATTGCTTCATTGAGGGGGCATCCTTCGGCAATAGGTGCATTCAATGTGAATTTCTATGCACAGGCAGAAGGCATCCTGGAAGGACTTTACAGGGCAGAGGCACCTGGAATAATCCAGGCGAGCAAGGGGGCAAATAAGTTCCAGGGTGGGCCGGATAAGATTCAGTATATGCTTCTGAAGGCTATGGAGAATATGAAATTTAATATTCCTGTTGCACTCCACCTGGACCACGGGGATGCAAAGAGTGCAAAGGAGTGTGTGGACAAGGGCTTCAGTTCTGTAATGATTGATGCCTCAGCCCTGGATGAGCCTCAGAATATGAATGCCACAAAGGAAATAGTTGATTATGCACATCCAAAAGGCATAGGAGTGGAAGGTGAGTATGGAAAACTCGCCGGGGTAGAAGAGGATATTGCGCACCAGAAAGGAGTTTATGCAGACCCTAAGTTTGTGCCTGTGTTTATGGACAGAACAGGAGTAGATGCTCTTGCTATAGCCTATGGCACTTCTCACGGTCCTAACAAAGGAAAGACAGATGCCCTGAATGTGGGAATAGTCTCAGAAAGCTATGAAGCCCTGAAGGCGCACAATATGAATTTAGACCATTTCCTTGTCGGGCATGGGTCTTCCACTGTACCAAAGGAACTTGTGGAGGAAATAAACAGATATGGAGGCTCACTGAAAGGGACAAGCGGAGTTCCTGATTATATGATAAAAAATGCAATCAAGGAAGGAATCAGGAAGGTGAACATAGATACTGATTTGCGCCTGGGCATAACCGCAGTATTCAGAAAATATTTCAATGACCATCCTGATATTGAAAAGAAGTCAGAGATACTGGGTGCGATAAAAAGGGTCTTTACAGGGGAAACCCCTGCAAAGGATAAGGATGGAAATCCTGTTCCTCCAGGAAGTCTTGTGGACCCAAGAAGTTATCTTCAACCTGTAATGGCAATGGACCCTAATATCTTAAGAGAAGATTACAGGACCCTTAAGGACGAGGCATTTATTGAAGTGATGACACTTGTTAAGAACAGAATAGCAGAGCATGTCAGGGCACTGACAATAATGTTTGGGTCTGCAGGGCTTGCAGGCAAGGTGGATACCAGAATGACACTTGAGGCAATGGCAGAGAAATATAAAAGAGGCCTTGCTGCTTGAAGATAAATCTGGTGGTATAAAAAGAGGGGAAGATGAAATTTGAAATAGGAGTGGTGTGTTTGTGCCTGATAATGGGAGTAAAAGTTTATGCTTTCAAAATTGTTGAGCCACTGAAAAATCCTGCAGAGAACCTGTGCACAAATGGTGGATTTGAGGATGGGGAAGAGAACGGTGTTGCAAGGGACTGGGAATACTTTGGCAGGGAATTTGAACTGACCGAGGATTGTCACTCCGGAAACAAGGCAATGCTCCTGCGCGCTGTGAACAGGTTGCCAATGGGTCTTAATCGCAGGTGGGTTATGGGTAAGGATGTCGGGACAATGATTCCTCTGACCAGGGGCAGGATTTCCTTCTGGTACAAGATTATCTCCTCCCAGACAAAAGGGGACAACCTGCGTTTCTATGCAATCGGGATGCCAGCAGATGCAACAGGAGAAAAGGGCAGGGCCAGTTTCACCTTTCCCCCTGAGCACGTAGGGGACGGGAAATGGCACAGGGGAGAATTTACCTTTGATTTTTCATCAAACCCGAACATTAAATATATCCATGTTGCTCCCAGGATAAATGAAGGAGGTACGCCTGGCACAGGTGAAATGATTCTGGACGACATTGTTGTTTCAAAGATGGGTCCACTCTTAAAGATTTCTTCCCTTTCAGTTTCCAGGGCAATTATGAGTGCAGGGGAAGAGGCAGAGGCAAGGATAGCAATTGAAAACTGTGGTGATATGCCAGCTGAAAATATAAAGGCGCAGATAAAAATCCCTGCAGGCATTCATCTTGTTGAATCCAGTCCATCTCAGGAAGTCAGGGAATTAAGACCCCAAAGCTCTGCTCATTTTGTCTGGAAGATAAAACCTCTGAAAGATGAAATTTCTCAGATAGGGGCTGTTATTTCCTGCAAGGATTTTCCCCTGACAGAAATTTCCTCTATGACAATCACGGGCAGGCAGATTCCTGCAATTGCCGGGAAGGCAGTATCCCCGAAGGCGTATAAAATCGGAGAGGATGCTATCCTTGAGAACGGAAACATACGCATAATCTTTGTAAAAAATACATTCGGGTATGGATGTGCCGGGATATATGTATTCTCAGAAGATAAATGGAAGAGGGTAGCAGGATTTCCTTACCCTGGATATCTTGTCTATAACTATAAAGGAAAAACAAGCAGACAGCCAGTTTTCTGTTCTGCCTGTGAACTTGAAAACTCTCCTTCTGCAAGCAGGCTGAAACTCCTGGCTAAGCTTACAGATGAAGGCAATTGCAACTGGAACTTTTCATTTATTTTTGAATTAAAGGCAGGGGCAAAAAGGATAAATGTAGAATCAAAAGTATGGACATCAGAGGAAAGAGACCTTCTCTGTTTCCAGGGGATGACACTCCTTGCAGGAGAGGGTGGATTCGGCGGGAAAAAGGATGAGGCATGGTTTCCAGGCCTTGAATACTTAACTTCTGAAGAATATTCTTCAAGCACCCTTGATGCATACTATCCAATAAGCGAACGATATGTCCCGCATCCCAACAGAATTACGATTCCCCTTATGGCAATTACAAAAGATAACTGTCTTGTCGCACTGCAGTGGAACTGCCTGCAAAAATGGGATGGAAAGAACGACCGTCCCTGTGCAGTTTTCTCCAGTCCTAATCGCCATGAAGGCCAGGACAACCATTTAATGGGACTTTTTGTTCCATCAATCCCTGAGTGGGTTAAAGAAAATGAAAGAGAAGCATCAAAGCCGTATAAAATGGAAAAAAACAAACCCCTTACAATCCAGGCACAGGTTGTAGTAGACTATCCTGCAAAACTCTACAATTCCCTCCATCACTGGTTTGATGCGTACGGTGTTCCTGATCTGCCTGAAATGCCAAGAACCTATGAAGAGGAGATAAGGCTCTGTCTTGACGGAGAGGATTTCAGGTATGTACCTGAAAAATTTGGGTGGTATGGAACAAGCAATAAGGCATATGGCGCTGCTCCAAATCCTGACCTGTGCGTTTATATGTGGATTGATTCAATGAGGACAACAGATGCAGCAAGGAGGCAGAAATTAAGAGAAAGGGTTACGGAGGTTGCTAAAAGACTCGGTACAGGAAGGGGTATAAACCTCGCCCTGCACCTTGGAAAAGTTTATCCTTCCCTGAAGGGAGAGATTATGTCAAAACGCGCACTGCGCTCCGGGCAGAAGCAGGATGGCGGGTGGCCCTGGAATCCTGCGGATAAACAGCGCGCGATACTGGGAGAAAAAGGCAAGGAAGTCTCAGGAACCACAGCAAGGAACGCAAGGGACCTGATGCGCATAGCAAGGATTACAGGAGATTCAATCTGCTTTAATACAGGAATGAAGGCACTGAAATTCCTTGAAACCGTTGACAGGATTCCCAGGGGTGGACAGACCTGGGAAGTTCCCCTTCACACCCCTGATGTGATAGTAGCAGCTGATGCAACTATGGCTTTCATTGATGCCTACAGGATAACCGGAGACAAACACTATCTGGATGAAGCACGCTACTGGGCATATACTGGCATTCCTTTCTTCTATATGTGGAAACTGCCTGACAGGCCCATTATGCTCTACGCTTCAATACCTGTTCTGGGAGCGTCAATGTTTGTGGGTTCCTGGTTCGGGCAGCCTGTTCAGTGGTGCGGGATTGCGCATATCTATCCCCTTTTACAACTTGCAAAATACGACAATGCACTCCCCTGGCAGAAGATTGCAGAAGGCATTGCAATCTGTTCAATGCAGCAGCAGTTGACTATGGACTTAAGGATTTATCCTGATAAAAAGGACACCCCAGAGGACAAACTATACTGGCAATACAGACCTGGCCTGGAGGAGAACGTCGGGCTATATCCTGACAATTTTGCACTTGTAAGTGGAAAGGGAATCTGCTGGGAATATATGATTTCACCAAATACTCATTATCCGCTTACGCGCTGCATATATACACTTATGGGTATAGACCCTGAGGCGCAGACAGAAATCTTGAGGACCACTGATGCAAGGGTGCACATAACTACAGTTGCAAAGATTACAAAAGCAGAGATTTGTAATGATAATAAAATTAAAGTTGAACTCCAGCATTTTCCACAGGAAACAGCATATGGCATAGTGTGCGGTATCTCAAAGCCTGCAAAGGTTCTGAAAAACGGCACAGAAATCCTGCAAACAGACGATATAGACAATGAAAGAGAAGGCTGGACATTCCATCTTAGAACTCCCGATTCTCAGGAAGGCTTCCTGATCTGGAAATTAATTCATTCCAGATCCGACACGATTGAAATCTCAGGTTCTTCACCCATTCCTGTCGGTCAGTAGGAGAGGGCGGGCAGCAATTTTTTGCTTTTTTCAAGACTGCTTCTCTAATTTCTATGAAATTCTATACACACGGGTCTTTAAATTCACTTTATGTTTATTTAGAAACCGCCTAAATGGCGGTTTTTTATTGCATCACATCAGGGATGTTTATTTGTCAATCAACAATCTTTGCTTATTTTCTTGCATTTTTCCTAAAATTGTATATAATATACTTTAATAATAATTAGAAGCAAGAGTCAGGAAAGAAACATACATACAAATACAGTGTCAGGCACTGCGATGTTCATCGGAGAGCCAGACACTATAAGAGAAAACAATGTTAGCCAGGGTTTATTCAAGTGCAATAATGGGAGTGGATGCGTATACAGTGGAGGTGGAGGTTGACATAGCAGGAGGACTTCCTTCCTTTGATATAGTGGGACTACCTGATACAACTGTGAAGGAAGCAAAAAAGCGTGTGAAGTCAGCAATAAAGAATAGCCAGTTTGAGTTTCCCGGACAGAAGATTACAGTAAACCTTGCTCCAGCAGATATAAAAAAGGAGGGTTCTTCCTTTGACCTTCCCATAGCAATAGGTATACTTGCTGCAACAGGACAGATTAAGACAGAAAACCTGGTAAAATTCATAATCCTTGGCGAGCTTGCACTGGATGGAAGGATAAGAAGGATAAATGGAGCCCTTCCAGTAGCAATATCTGCCAGGAAAGTGCAGAAGTCTTTGATTATTCCTTCTGAGAATGCAAAAGAGGCAGGCATTGTTGAGAATCTGGAGGTCTATGCACCTGAAAATCTTTACCGGACAGTTGAGTTTTTAAACGGCAACTCAGTAATTCCGCCCTTTTCCTATAATATTGACAAAGCCCTGGAAGAGGCGTCCCTGTATGATGTGGACTTCAGCGATGTCAAGGGCCAGTACCATGTGAAGAGGGCTCTTGAGGTTGCAGCAGCAGGAGGGCACAACTGCCTTATGATTGGTCCACCTGGAGCAGGAAAGACTATGCTTGCGCGCAGGCTTTCAACAATTCTTCCTTCAATGGTGCTGGAAGAGGCAATTGAAACAACAAAGTTGCATAGTATTATGGGGCTTGTTCCTGTAGATAAGGCACTTATTGCAACCCGTCCATTTCGTTCCCCGCACCACACGGTTTCAGATGTGGCACTTGTTGGAGGTGGAAGGGTGCCCAGACCAGGTGAAGTGAGTCTTGCTCACAATGGAGTTCTATTCTTGGATGAGCTGCCTGAGTTTCACAGGGATGTGCTGGAGGCATTGCGCCAGCCTCTTGAAGATGGCATTGTTACAATCTCAAGGGCATCCAGCTCCCTGACATATCCTGCAAGGTTTATGCTTGTGGCAGCAATGAATCCCTGCCCGTGCGGATATTTCACTCATCCCACAAGGGAGTGTTCCTGCAATCCAAACCAGATACAGAAATATCTTTCAAGGGTTTCCGGTCCTCTTCTTGACAGGATTGATATCCATATAGAAGTGCCTGCGCTTCAGTATAAAGATATGGCTGAGGAAACTGGAGGTGAAAGTTCAGACACTATAAGAAAAAGGGTTGAAAAGGCGCGCAGGATTCAGGAAAGGCGTTTTTCAGGAAAGAAAATTTATTGCAACGCGCAGATGAGAACAAAGGAACTGAAGGAATTCTGCAGGCTGAATGAATCAGGAAAAGAGCTTTTGAAGATGGCAATCCAGCAGCTTGGCCTGAGCGCCCGCGCTTATGATAAAATCTTAAAGGTTGCAAGGACAATAGCTGATTTAGATGGAAAAGAGAATATAGAAGAGCCGCATATTGCAGAGGCAATCCAGTACCGCAGCCTGGACAGGAACCTGTGGATTTAGATTGTTTTTAGCGTAACGCCCTTTTATGTTATACTAATATGGGTAATACAAAAATGTGTAATGGGATTGTATGAATAATCTGTAATGTACCTGGAGAGAATGAAGGGCAAAGCCATCTGCTATCAGAAGAACGCTTTTATCTCTGATGGATGAAGGGATTCTTGATAAAAAATGGCAGATATTTCTTTACCGACTTTCTTTTTTGCAGGTGGGTAAGGGACTATGTTGAATAAATTGAGGCGATATGCAGGGTCTGCAAATTAATCCTGAAAAAGTAAAAGAAAAACTGGTGAAGTTTATAAGGGAAAAGGTGCACAGGGCAGGATTCAGGCGCGGCATACTCGGTTTGTCCGGCGGAGTGGATTCTGCAACAACTGCTTTTCTTTCTTCTATGGCACTTGGACCTGAAAATGTCTGGGGAATTCTTATGCCCTACAGGACAAGCTCAAAGGAATCAATTGAGCATGCGAAGATGATTGTGAAAATGCTGGGGATAAATTCCAGGACAATCGACATAACACCAATGGTGGATGCTTATTTTAAAAGGTTTTCAGACGCCTCTCATAATGGATCTGTGCAGGCAATGGTGCGCCGTGGAAATAAAATGGCAAGGGAAAGGATGTCTATTCTATACGACCTGTCTTCTAAATACAATGCACTTGTGATTGGTGCAACTAACAGGACCGAATTGCTTCTGGGCTATGGCACAATTTATGGAGACACTGCCTGTGCAATTATGCCCCTGGGAGGTTTGTATAAGACACAGGTGCGCCAGTTAGCAGCATATTTAGGAGTCCCTGACCAGATTATTCAAAAACCACCCAGTGCAGAACTCTGGCCCGGCCAGACAGATGAGGGAGAGCTTGGATTTACTTATGAGGAAGTGGATAAATTGCTTTACCGGATGATTGACTGCGGAAGGTGCAGAAGGGAACTGAAATCTTTAGGTTTTGAAGAAGGTTTTATTAAAAAGGTGTCTGAAATAGTAAAGAAGAATGAATTCAAACGCAGGCTTCCTCTGATTCCGGATTAACTCTGTAAATTCTTCTGACGGTCCAGCGCTTTATAAAGGAGAAAAGCTTGATAACTATTTTGCAGTTAATGGCACTGGGAATAGCAGTTATTATGCATGAGGTAGCACACGGATGGATTGCTGAAAAATGCGGGGACCCTACAGCAAGGATTATGGGCAGGATAACTTTAAATCCCCTTGCACACATTGACCCGATAGGCTCTATCCTGCTGCCGCTTACATTGATTTTTATGGGCTCACCTTTTCTCATAGGATGGGCAAGGCCTGTGCCGGTGAATTTTGCTGCCCTGCGCAGTCCCAAAAGAGATATGATATGGGTTTCCATTGCCGGTCCAGGGACAAACTTCATTCTTGCAATTGTAGCGAGTCTTTTATTAAAAAGCGGGCTTGTGAATTATGGTTCTCTTCTCTATTTATTCCTGCAAAGGTTTGCAGTGATTAACATTGTGCTTGCAGTATTCAACCTTGTTCCCATACCACCACTGGATGGCTCACGTATTGTTGCGGGTTTACTTCCCGACAATCTTGCATTTGCTTATACCAGGATTGAGCCACTTGGTTTTTTGCTGGTAATAATACTTTATTTCAGCGGAATACTTTTTCGCCTTATTATTCCTGTTATTGTAGTTTTAATCAGGCTTTTAGGGGTGAATTTATGAGCTTAAAAACAGTAAAAAAGGGAAGGGTCTTGAGCGGGATGAGACCCACGGGCAGATTACATCTGGGACATTTACTGGGAGCACTGAATAACTGGGTAAGGCTGCAGGATGAATACGAATGCTTTTATGAAGTTGCAAACTGGCATGCACTCACAGACCATCTGGATACAAAAAATTTCTCAGATAACATTTATTACATTGTCAGGGACTGGCTTGCAGCAGGGATTGACCCGGAGAAAAGCACAATGTTTTTGCAGTCAGACATTGTTGAGCATAGTGAGTTGCATCTTCTTCTTTCAATGTTAGTTCCTGTCCCCTGGCTGGAGAGATGCGCTACATTCAAAGAAAAGGTGAAGGATATGCACCTGGGAAAGGCAGAGATTTCCTATGGCTTACTGGGATATCCAGTGCTTCAGGCTGCTGATATCCTTATATATAAGGCAAATGCAGTGCCTGTAGGAGAGGACCAGCTGCCACATCTTGAACTCACACGGGAAATTGCAAGGAGATTTAATTATTATTACGGAAAGGTTTTTCCCGAGCCAGAAGCACTTCTTACCCAAACTTCAAAATTGCTGGGGCTGGATGGACAGAAGAAGATGGGGAAATCTTATGAAAATTATATAAGCCTTGATGAAAATCCCCAGGAGATTGCAAAGAAAATCCAGGGTATGTTTACTGACCCCAGGAGGATAAGGCTGAAGGAGCCCGGACATCCTGACCACTGCAATGTTTTTACCTATTATACCCTTTTTGCTGCGAAAGAGGTAGCGGATGAAATATCTGTTGAGTGCAGGACAAGCAAGATTGGATGCACGGATTGTAAAAAGAATCTGGCAGGATATGTTGAAAGATATTTGCAGCCGATACAGCAGGCTCAGAAAAAATGGACAAGGGAGAAAGTGAGGGAGATTCTTCAGGAGGGGGCTAAAAGGGCACAGACAATTGCACGAGCAACAATGGAGGAAGTTCGCAGGGCAATGAAGGCAACAATATAGGGGTTTATCCTGAAGGGATTATAGAGATGGTATATCAGGTAAAGACTGAAGGTTTTGAAGGTCCGATTGAATTACTCCTGGAACTGAGCCAGAAAAATGAAATAAATATTTATGAGATATGGATATCCAGGATTACATCCCAGTACCTTGAGTATCTGTCAGCTGTGCAGACCCTTAACTTAGAAGAAGCACTTGAGTTTCTGGTGATTGCTGCAAGCCTGGTTTATCTGAAATCCCGGGCACTTCTTCCACAGCAGACCCCCGGGGAGATAGCAGAGGAAGAACGTTTGAAGGAGACCCTGGAGGGCCAGGTTCAGGAATACGAGAGATATAAAAAGATTGCTGACCAGCTCCATGAAAAGGCAGAGTTTGCCAGCCAGCAATTCAGGCGCCCTGTTCCAGAAGAACTCAAAAAGGAAGAATATATTGAAGCAAACCTCTATGACCTTGTATCAGCATTTAAAGCAGTGCTGGCTGATTTAGAAAAGAAGGAGAAGGTTGTTGAAATTGCACGTGAGGTTATAACCGTTGAGCAGAAAATGGAAGAAATCTTAAATATGTTTACCCCTGAAAATACAATTGTTAAATTCAGTCAGGTTTTTATAAGCAATACCACAAGACTGGAGATTGTAGTTTCATTCCTTGCAATACTGGAGTTGATAAGATTGAAAAAAATCAGGGCAATCCAGAAGGGATTGTTTGAGGAGATAGAATTGGTAAAAATAAATTAGAATGGTGGAGGATATGGAAGAGATAGAATCAAAAGAATCAAAAGATGAAGAGCTGGAAGAGAAAAACACAGAGATGATTCAGGGTATACCTGCAAAATCAATTGTTGAAAGCCTTCTTTTTGTTTCTGATGTTCCCCTGACACCTGAAAAGATAGGGAAGTTAATTGGTATACCAGCTGAGGAAGTGAAAAGACTGGCAGAAGAACTGATGGAGGAATATGAGAGGAGCGGGCATAGCTTTAAGATAGTAGAAATTGCAGAAGGCTTTCAGATGTGCACCAGGCATGAGTATGCCCCCTGGATAAAGCTTTTGTATGCCTCACGCAATGTTGCAAAGCTGAGCCGTGCATCACTTGAAACCCTGGCAATTATTGCCTACAAACAACCTATTACAAAGATTGAAATAGAGGCACTGAGAGGAGTGGATTGCTCAGGTGTACTGCGCACATTGCTGGAAAAAAGGCTTATAAAGATTTCAGGCCGCAAAAAGGTTTTAGGCCGCCCACTTCTTTATCGCACCACAGATGAATTTCTCATTTATTTCGGGCTGAAGGACCTTTCAGAATTGCCAAAGGTAGAGGAATTGCGCGGTCTTGTTTAAGATAAGATGGGGTCAGGTCTTGACATTTCACACATCGTACATACTCCTGGTCCGGTATTGAAATGAAAATCAGGGATATAGGAGAATTTGGGTTAATTGACCACATCCGCCACCAGCCTGAGATTTTTAATCTGCATTCTGCAGCTAATTTTACCGGAATCGGTGATGACGCAGCCGCTATAAATATCATCCAGGGTAAAAAATATCTTTTATGGACTGCTGACATACTCATAGAAGGCATCCATTTCCTTCTAAGATATCCCCTGTTTTCAGGATTCCGGGGATTCCTTCGTTCAGGGCCCTTAAGGACTTCTCAGCCTTCACCTGCTTTTATGCTGGGCTGGAAAGCAATGGCTGTAAACTTAAGCGATATCGCAGCAATGGGTGGCGTTGCCAGGTATGCACTGGTGACCCTGGGCTTAAAGGGAAATGAAGACATAAAATTTATTGATGACCTGTACCGCGGCATAAATGCTGTAGGGCGAAAATATAGAGGTAAAATCTATAGCGCAAATTCTACGGTTGAAATCACCGGCGGTGACATAAGTAAATCTCCTGTTTTGCTCATAGATATCAGTGTGCTGGGAGAGGTGGAAAAGGAAAATTTGATTTTGCGCAGGGGGGCTCGTCCCGGAGATGTGCTCTGCACTACAGGCTTCTGTGGTGATTCTGCAGCAGGACTTTCTCTTTTAAAACGCAGGGACAACTTTTACAGAATCTGTTCTTCGGGACTGAAGAATTCATGCCCTGAATCATTTTGTTCCAGTATTAGATATTTAATTTCTCGTCATTTGATGCCTGTTCCCCGTATTAAAGAATCAAGAGTGATTGCAGGATTGCATCTGGCTACAGCAATGATTGACTCCAGCGATGGACTTCTTGTCTCTGTGTATTTCATATGTCAGGAGTCAGGTGTTGGGGCAAGGATTTATGAAGACAGGATTCCTGTTTCTTCTCAATTGCGCACAGCAGTTAGATTTATGCAAAAATGTGGGTGGAATGCTCATTCTGCATTAAAAAATTTTGTCCTGAATGGCGGTGAAGACTACGAACTTGTGTTTACAGTTCCATCTTCAAAATTGTCTTATGCCCTGTCAAAAATTTCAGGATTGACCGGTACCCCTGTGAGTGCCATTGGAGAAATCACAAAAGATAGAAAGATTTATGTAGTTGATTCAAAAGGCAAAAAGCAGATTGTAAATAAAACGGGCTTCGAACATTTTTAGAATCAGATATATTTGTTTTCAAGATGAAGATTATCACAGGTTCTCCTGCTGAAACAAGGAAGTTTGCACAGGGTTTTGCCAGGAAACTCAGGAAAGGCGATATCCTCTGTCTTAAAGGTGAACTGGGCAGCGGGAAAACCACCTTTATCCAGGGACTGGCAAGAGGTCTGGGTATCAGGGGAAATGTTGTAAGCCCTACCTTTGTTCTTCTTGCTGAATATAAAGGCAAAATACCACTTTACCACTTTGACCTCTACCGCCTGAACAGTACAGAGGAAATACGAGCTCTTGGATATGAAGAATTCTTTTATGGCAGCGGCATTACTGTTATTGAATGGGCAGAAAAATTGAAAGAGTTGATGCCCGAGAAATACATTGAGGTAAGATTTAAAATAATTAACAAAAATAAAAGAGAGATTGTCATTACGCCAGATAATCAGAGATAATTTGTGAAGCAGATAGTTCAAGAGTCTTTTTTTGTTCTGGGGATTGATACAAGTGGCGAATATTGCGGTGCAGGGCTGGTGAACAATGAAAGGGTTCTGGGTGAAATAAGTGAACGCGCTCCTCAGGAACATTCCTCAAGACTTATTCCTTTTATTGATAAAATTTTGAAGGACAATGGCATTGAGATTCAGGATATAAATGGCATTGCTGTTTCAATAGGGCCGGGATGTTTTACGGGGCTGCGTGTGGGAGTGGCAACCGCAAAGGCACTTGCACAAACATTGAATGTTCCGATTGTAGGTGTGCCGACGCTGGACATAATTGCATTAAATGTAATACAGAGATTCTCTCTTATTCCCTTTCATAATAAACCGGAGGATGTGAAGGAATTTAATATCTGTACAGTGGTGGATGCAAAAAAGCAACAGATTTATACTTCTCTGTACAGGTTAAAAATAAAAGGTCAGAGTCTACAGTTAAAAAAGACGAGAAAGGGTTCAGCAATAACTGTAAATGAACTGCCTGTAACTTTCGGGTCCGGGCAGATGAAATACGGATATACCATATTTGTCGGCAATGCGATCAGGACCTACGGGGAGAAAATAAGGGAAAGATTTGAAAGGAAAGCAATTTTAGCTCCGGAAGAGATGTGGTATCCGCGTGCAGCAAATATTGCACTTGAAGGATACAGAAGGCTTTTAAAAAATAAAAAGGGCGAGAACCTCTTCAGGCTGAAGCCCGTTTACATAAGGGAGCCAGACATCAGAAAAAGTAGAAAAATAGAGCTCACACTATTTAAAAGGGGGAATGATGCGCTCAGATATGGTGAAGAAGGGAATTGAGAGGGTGCCAAACCGCGGATTGCTCTATGCAACAGGACTGTCCAGGGAGGATATGAAAAAACCATTTATTGGCATTGCTTCCAGTTTTACAGATATTGTGCCGGGACATACAGGGATGCGAGAACTTGAGAGGTTTATTGAGAGGGGAGTTGCTGAAGGAGGCGCAGTCCCATTTATTTTTGGTATTCCTGCAATCTGCGATGGGATTGCTATGGGGCACAAAGGAATGAACTATTCACTTCCTTTGAGAGAACTTGTGGCTGATACAATAGAATCTGTGGCAAACGCGCACTGGCTTGACGGACTTGTTTTGCTTACAAACTGTGATAAGATTACTCCCGGGTGTCTTATTGCTGCAGCACGTCTGAACATTCCTGCAGTTATAGTTACTGCAGGTCCTATGCTGTGTGGAAGATACAGGGGAACAGTGCGTCTTGACCTGGTGCATGACACATTTGAGGCAGTAGGAAGGGCTAAGGCAGGAGAGATAACAAGGGAGGAACTGGAGACTCTTGAAATGGAGGCCTGCCCGGGCCCTGGTTCCTGCCAGGGATTGTATACAGCAAATACAATGGCCTGCCTTACAGAGGTTATGGGCCTTTCTCTTACAGGCTGTGCCACTGCGCTCGCAGTTTCTGCAAAGAAAAAGAGGATTGCTTTTGAAAGCGGGAAAAAGGTTGTGGAACTGGTTAAAAAGAATATTACCCCTCGCAGGATTTTAACCAGAAACGCACTCCTGAATGCAATCACTGTGGATATGGCACTTGGTGGTTCAACAAACACAATTCTTCATCTTACGCGCCTGGCAAAAGAGCTGGAAATTGAATTGCCTTTAAAGCTTTTTGATAGAATCAGCCGTTCTATCCCCCATATTGTAAACCTGCGCCCCGGTGGAGAAAACTTCCTTGAAGACCTGGAATATGCCGGGGGAATTCCTGCTGTGCTGAATATTTTAAAAAATGACCTCAGGCCTTCACCTACTGTCAACGGGAAAAATATCCTGAAGATTGCAAGGGAAGGAAAAGTACTGAATCAGGAAGTGATACATAAAAAATCCAATCCATATCACAGGGAGGGAGGTATTGCAATCCTTTCCGGAAATCTTGCGCCTGAGGGAGCAGTTGTGAAGCAGGTAGCAGTGAGTCCCGGGATGCGCAGGTTTAGCGGACGTGCACGGGTATTTGAGTGTGAAGAGGATGCAATGAAATCTGTGATGGAAAAAAAGATTAAAAAGGGTGAGGTTATAGTGATTCGTTATGAAGGAGAAAAGGGTGCTCCTGGAATGCCCGAGATGCTTTCTGTTACAGCACTGCTTACAGGAATGGGTATGGGAGAAAGTGTCGCCCTGATTACAGATGGAAGGTTTTCAGGTGGGACACGCGGTCCCTGTATCGGTCATGTATCCCCTGAAGCAGCAGCAGGCGGGCCCATTGCAATTGTGAGAGATGGAGACATAATTCATATTGATATTGACAGGCGCTTGCTTGAACTGAAAGTGAGCGATTCCGAAATAAAGGCAAGGCTTGCGGAATGGAAGCCACCAGCACCGAAGGTAAAAACAGGATATCTTGCAAAATATGCGAAACTGATTTGAAGGGGAACCTTTCAGATGGAAAATGAATCAATGGCAAGAACTGATATATTGAAAAAACTGAGGAGGGAGATAAACAGGGGAATTGGTGAAATACTTGAAGAGTTTACAGGGATTCCTGTTGCAAGGAAAATGCTGGGATATCAGATGGGTTTGCTGAAAGGGGATAGAAGTGAGGCACAGGGCAAGCGCTTCCGCCCTATTCTATGCCTGCTTTCCTGTATGGCAATAAGTGGCGGTTATAAAAAGGCTCTCCCAGCGGGCATAGCAATTGAGCTGGTGCACAATTTTTCCCTCATTCATGACGATATTCAGGACGAGGACCGGTACAGACGCGGCAGATTGACTCTATGGAAAAAATGGGGTAGAAACCAGGCCATCAATGCAGGAGATGCCATGCATACACTCTCAAATCTTGCACTGCAAAAATTGTTTGAGGTGGACCTCCCTGAAAATGTTATAAAATCTGTTTTCTTGATAATAAATAATGCCTGCTATCAGATGTGTGAGGGACAGATGCTGGACATAGATTTTGAAAAGAGGAGGGAGGTGAGTATCCCCGAGTATCTGAGGATGATTCAGAAGAAAACAGCCGCATTGATTGAGTCTGCATCCATTGCAGGTGCACTTATTGCTACAGAGAATCAAATGATTGTCAGGCATTTTAAAGGTTTTGGATTTAATACAGGAATGGCATTTCAGATTTTCAATGACCTCTCTGGATTTTATAATTCAGAAGCACGATTTGTTCATCTGAAGAGTGATTTGGAAAGAAACAAGAAATCTCTGCCCGTTCTCATTGCGCTTGGGGCTCTCAAGCCAGGTCACAGAAAAAGTATGGATACAGGAGAGATGCTCAAGTTTATTGAAAAATCCGGTGCAATAGAACGTGCCAGAATAATGGGTGAAGATTATTTAAGGAAAGCAATTTTTGAGCTGGATAAAACAGGTATAAGAAATTCAGTGCAGGAGTTATTAAAAGAATATATAACGGGAATAAAGAGGATGATTTGAAGGGCCAGAATTTCCGGGGAAGGAATAGATGGCTGGATGGGGAAATCTGGAAGATTTGTTGAAAGAGGAATTGAGACAGCGCAGGGAAGAGGGCTGTGATATAGACGGTTTTCCTGAAATGGTTGCCCGGGCAAAAGAACATAAAGAACAGGAAAAGATTTACAGGAAACTGATGAGATTGAAAGTAATGAAGGATTTTCCATACGAAGAACCTTCAGACTTAAAGGGGATTTTAAAAAAACGTCCTTCCATACGAAAGGATTTGCTTCCGATTAAACTTGAAGGGGAAGAGTTGTATGACAGGGTTTATGGTGCGTGGCTGGGAAGGTGTGCTGGCTGTGCACTGGGAAAGCCCGTTGAGGGATGGACAGAGGAACGCATAAAAATATATCTGAAAAATGCAGGTGCCTATCCACTTGATTATTATTTTCCGCAAAAATCTGTAGATGAACAGGAAAGGGAAGTCAGATGCGGTTCTCCTGCTTCAACCAGGGAGCATATCCAGTATATGGAGGTAGATGATGACATCAACTATACAGTGGCAGGACTCCTCATTGCTGAATCAAAGGGCTTGAATTTTACAACGCAGGATATTGGAGATTTCTGGTTATCTTCCATTCCATTTTATCATGTGTGTACTGCTGAAAGACAGGCATATTTAAATCTTGCAAATGGTATGCCTGTAGAAGAGGTACCAATTTTTCATAATCCATACAGGGAGTGGATAGGCGCACAGATTAGAGCAGATTTCTGGGGATATGTTTCACCCGGGAATCCCGCGCAGGCAGCAGAACTTGCTTTCAGAGATGCTGCACTATCTCATGTTAAAAATGGGATATATGGAGAAATGTTTGTGGCAGCAATGTTATCTGCTGCATTTTCATCCTCAGACATGGAAGAAATTGTAAAAATTGGTGCAGGACAGATTCCTGAAACATCCAGGCTTTTTGAAGCTGTAGAAGACATGCTTAAATGGAGCAAACAGTATCCTGAGTGGGAAGATGCCTTTAAGAAGATGATGGAGAAATACGGGCACTACCATCCGGTCCACACCATTAACAATGCCTGTATTGTTTTGATGGGACTGCTTTATGGAAAGGGTGATTTTGAAAAAACAATCACAATTGCAGTGATGTGCGGTCTGGATACAGACTGCAACGGTGCAACCGCAGGTTCAATTGCCGGAGCAATGCTGGGAGCAAAAAGGATTCCACAGAAATGGATTCTCCCGTTGAATGATACACTCTCCAGCACCGTAGTCAGTATGAATGAATCATTTTTCAGGACTAAAATTTCAGAGCTTGCACGCCGAACCACATCACTGATTGCCCGTGGCACTTCAGATTAAATACTGATAAGAGGAACATACACCTGTTAGGTGGAAGGGGGGAGGTGGGTATGAAAAAAGATTTGAGCCTGTATCTTACTATCGCTTTAATCTGTGCCGGGTCCTTTGTAATTGCACAGGAGAAATGGGAAAGTCTGGACATAGGTACTGAAGGTGGTAAGACCCGGATAGAGAAGGACAGCATTGTAATTATAGCAGATGGTGCTGATATCTGGGAGACAGCAGACGGATTCAGGTTTGTTTACAGGAAGGTAAGTGGAAACGTTGAGATCAGTGCAAGAATACACAGCCTGAAAGAGGTAAATGAGTGGTCAAAGGCAGGGGTTATGATTCGGGAGAGCACAAAGCCAGGTTCAAAACATGTGATGCTGGTTGCCACACCCATGCATGGACTCGCTTTTCAGTATCGCCCTGAGGCTGATGACACAAGCCAGCATGTTGAAGTGGGTGAATTTGAATATCCAGTATATCTGAAGATGAAAAGGACCGGCAATGCCTTCTCAGCTTACTGGTCGCGTGATGGCAGGAAGTGGAATGAAGCAGGAGAGATTGAAGTTGAAATGGGCAAGGACGTGCTGGCTGGATTGGCAGTTACAAGTCATGCTGAAGGAGAGTATACCGAGGCAAAATTTACAGAAGTCAAACTCAAATAAAAGGGAAAGGCTACTTTTCAAGAAAGTCAGGGGGATAGAATGCGCATTGTATTTATGGGTACCCCTGAGTTCGCCCTGCCTTCATTGAACAAACTGGCACAGGTGCACAGGATTCTCTGTGTTGTCAGCCGTCCTGACAGGCCAAAGGGCAGGGGAATGAAGGTTCTGCCCACGCCTGTGAAATTCTTTGCAACACAGCTCGGCATTCCTGTTGTGCAACCACAAAAAATTGTAGATATTATAGAATCCCTGAAATCTATGCAGCCAGAAATAATCGTTGTTGTGGCTTATGGTGAAATTTTACCTGCAGGGGTTCTTGAGATTCCTTCCCGTGGCTGTATAAATCTTCATCCCTCTCTTCTTCCGGAGCTGCGCGGACCGGAACCGATTGCATGGAGTATTATTCTTGGCAGGGAAAAAACCGGTATCACAACAATGTGGATGAACGAGGAGATAGACGCAGGCGATATAATCCTGCAGATGGAAATGGAAATTCTGCCCCGGGATACGAGGGGTAGTCTGGAAAAGAGAATGTCTGTGGCGGGAGCTGAACTGCTGTACGAGACATTGAAATTGATTGAGGAAGGAAATGCTCCCAGAAAAAAGCAGATGGGTGAGCCAACCTTTGCACCGGTGATAAAAAAGGCTGATTGCCTTATTGACTGGTCAAGGACTGCCACAGAAATACATAATCTTGTACGCGGTTTAAACCCATCTCCATCTGCCTATACATTTTTAGAAGGAAGGAGGTTTAAGATTCACAGCTCAAGAACATTTACGGGTTCTTTTTCTGGCAGGCCCGGTGAAATTGTGGAGGTAAAAGAAAGTGAAATCTTTGTTGCAACAGGCAATGGCGTGCTCTCCATCCTTGAAATTCAACCGGAGGGAAAGCGCGCTATGTCAGTAAAGGATTTTCTTCTGGGACATTCTGTAAAGAAAGGAATGAGGTTTGAATGAGTACCATGGATAAGATAAAAGCAAGGAAAATATCTTTAAAGGTTTCTTCCGCACAGCTGAAAAAGGACCTTGAGAAATACAGGAAGAAGGCACTGGAACTGGGTGCAAAAGATGCAAAAATTATTCCTGCAGCATCTGTTGTTGTGGATGAAAGGGTAAGGTTAAAATGTGCGGTTCCAAGGTGTCATCTCTATGGAGAAAGTGCTAATTGCCCTCCCTATACGCCCATGCCTTCAGAGATGCGCAGGGTTATAAAAAAATACAGATGGGCAATTCTTTTTAAGACAGAGGTTGAGCCAAAAGAGGATTTTGTAGATGATGAAAAATGGCACACAGGACATATTCAGCATCAGCGTAAAATCCATGAGATTGCAAGCAGTATAGAAGCGCTTGCATTCAATGATGGCTATTATTTTGCCACTGGTTTTGCTGCAGGTGGATGCAAGACTGCTCTGTGTAACGGACAGTACTGTCAGTTTCTGGACAGTGGCAGATGCAGGTTCCCTCTGAAGTCCAGGCCTTCCATGGAAGGCGTTGGCATTGATGTCTATAGATTAGTGACAGAATCTGGCTGGGATATATATCCTGTAGCAATCAGGGATGTGGATCCGGATTCAGTGAGGTGTGCAATTTCAGCTGGAATAGTATTCATATACTGAAAGGAGATTTTATGTCCGAAGAGCTCTGGCCGCACGGAATGGAATATACCTTTGGGAATGATGCAGATGAGGAGAAGGCAAAGTTGTTCAGGTCCCTCGGAGTTACAAGTATAGAGTCCTATGTCACCTGGCAGACTGTTGAGGAGAGGGGGAAGGACCAGTGGGATTGGTCCTTATGGGATAAGCAGGTTGAAATTTTAAAGCGTCATAACCTGAAGTGGGTTCCGTTCCTGATTGTGGGACCTGCTTATGCAATTCCAAACTGGTTCAGACACACTCCTGACCACTTTGGCTGTATATGTATGGAACACGGGATTCAGAGTAAGATTGAATCCCTGTGGAATCCAGCCCTTCCCGGATGGATTGAACGTTTTATATCTGAGTTTGCAAAAAGATATAAAAATGCAGGTGTTATAGAATCAATTCTTCTTGGAATACAGGGTGACTATGGGGAGGCAATCTATTCTGTTTCAGGAGGTGGATGGACATTTAAGTATCCCGGGGAATACCACAATCATCCGGGGTTCTGGTGCAACGATAAGTATGCTCTTGAGGACTACAGGAGATATTTCAGAAGGAAATATGGTAAGATTCGCAAACTCAACAGAGCCTGGGGTAGTAATTGGGCATCTTTTGAGAAGATGGACTTTCCTGCAAGGGGAGAAAAATTTATAGAATGGCGCGCAAAAACTTCATCTCTGGATGCCTGCGGAAGGCGGTGCTGGTTAGATTTTGTGGAATGGTACAGAAACGCAATGACAGAATGGGCAGACTGGTGGATGGGTCTGACACGAAAGTATTTTCCAGATACAGAAATCTATCTCTGCACAGGCGGGGATGGATATCCAGAGCATGGTTCAAATTTTGCCTCTCAGTGCAGGGTAGCTGCAAAACATAACGCAGGTGTCAGGATAACAAACGAAGGCTCACACTATGCCACAAACTTTGCAATAACCCGCTGGGTTAGTTCTGCAGGGAAATTCTATGGTGCTTATTATGGTTTTGAACCAGCAGCAGGGGTGGATGAGAAAGGGATAGTGGCGCGCATATATAACGCTACTGCATCGGGGGCAAGGCAGCTGCATGAGTATAACAGCAATGTGATTCAGAGTCAGGCAAGGATTGATATTCAGAAAGCCCACTTTAAGTATCTTTATTCTGCAAAGCCCGCTGTAGATGTTTGTGTCTGGTATCCAAATGTTTCACTGACCCTTAACTGGCAGGGCTTTTTTGAGAAGGCAATTGCGCTCAGGGATATACTGGATTATGACTATCTGGATGAGACGATGCTCCGGGATGGAGCTCTGAATAAATACAAGATTCTTGTGATGGTGCACGGAAATATCATTGAAGAATCCGATATAAAACTTATAAGGGATTGGGTGAGGCAGGGGGGAACTCTTGTTGCACTTTATTCTGGAGAGCTGGAAACAGTAGAAGGCAATAAAAAATATCACAGGAGAATGTTCAAACTTTCGGGTGGAACAAAGGCAATTGGAAGGGGAAGGACCGTATTTGTTCCCGTTAAATGGGATAACAGAGAAAAATTTATTAAAAAACTGAACAGGACAATACTAAAATCTGGAATCATCATTCCGGATGGCGTAGCAGATGGTGTATATGCTACAGTTCTGGATTCTGGAAAGGTTCTGTATTTGAATACAACTGAAGAATTTTTTAAGAAAAAGATAATACTGCCTTCAGGCAAGAAGATAAAAACAAAGATTGCACCAAATACCATTACTGAAGTACAGATTTGAATTATCGGAGGTACAGGTGAAACAAACTGAAGAATGTGGTACGAAAGACATCCTGGAAGTATTAGAGGATTATATTCCGGAGAATAATCCCCGCAAGTGGGCAAAACTGGCCAGTACTATTCAATATCGCAGGCTTGTGCTTAAACTGTTAAAAGAAATTCTTGTGGAATTGCGAAAATTAAATAAAGAGAGCAGAAAAGGGGGATGATAATTATGAAAGGGTCAAAAGTGTTTAAGATATCTGTAGAAAAAATGATAGTTGTGGCTACTTCTTTAGTATGCAGTTTGATATGGGCACAGCAGGTGCAGACAATCTATTCAAGCGGCAGGGTATATCTTCCACAGGAATGTCCTTCAGATGCTGTGGCAGTGGCTACAGTTAGCCTTACCTGGAAAGACCTGGATATCTCTGAGGGCGGAACAGGACGAAAGATTGTGGAAGAGGCAATATTCACAGGAAAACAGGGAGAGAAAGAAATCAAATTCACAGGTGTCAGGATAGAGCCGTCTTTTCCGAGAGGAAATATTTCAATTGAGGTGAAGGTAGAATTTAAAAAGGGTGAGGATGTCCTTGCTGAATTCAGGATGGACAAAAAAGATAAAGATACCCCCGGGCCTGTGAGTTATAATGAAGCTCGTGCCGGTAAACTTCTGGACCTTAAATTGAAACTCAAACCAGCAGAAAAGAGAGATTGAAATATGTAAGGGTTTTGCTTGACTTTTTGAATATTTGTGGTATACTGATAATATTCAGGAAAATGAACTCTGGCAGGTATGGAGGAAATAAAAGGCAATGAGCAAAAGAGGCGAATGGATATCAAGAATTTTAAAAAAGAAATATTCCGATGAATTTGAAAGCGGGCAGAAGATAAGAGATATCATAAGATGATTAGAAGTAAGAAAGTGCTACCTATAATGAGGAAATGGGCAAAAGAATTTGGCATAGAAGAAAATCTGAAGTCTTGCCCGGGAAGGTTAAGACTAAAAATATAAGATACTGGAATGGAGTTTAATATGAAGAAGACAGGAGCACAGATAATTGTTGAGAGTTTAATAAAGGAAGGTGTTGAAGTGATATTTGGATATCCGGGGGGCGCTACTCTTCCCATATATGATGTCCTGTATGATGCACCAGTAAGGCATATTCTTGTGCGCCATGAACAGGGAGCAGCTCATATGGCTGATGGCTATGCCAGGGCTACTGGTAAGGTTGGTGTATGTATGGCTACCTCAGGTCCTGGCGCAACAAATCTTGTAACAGGCATTGCCACTGCATATATGGATTCCATTCCTGTAATTGCAATCACAGGACAGGTTCCTACTTCAATGATTGGAAACGATGCGTTTCAGGAGGCAGATATTACCGGTATTACGCGCCCCATTACCAAGCACAATTATCTTGTGAAGGATGTTAAGGAACTCGCACGCACTATAAAGGAGGCATTTTACATTGCTTCTTCAGGAAGGCCAGGGCCTGTTTTGATTGATATTCCCAAGGATGTGCAGATGGCAGAAACAGAGTATCACTATCCGGATAAAATAAGCCTGCGCAGCTATAACCCCACATATAATGGACACCCCGGACAGATTAAAAAATTAGCCCATGCAATTCAGAAGTCAGAACGTCCTGTAATCTATGCCGGTGGTGGAGTGATAATTTCAAATGCAAGCGAAGAACTGAAAAGACTTGTAGAAATTACAGGTATTCCAGTTACAACCACCCTCCTGGGACTGGGCGGTTTCCCGGGAGATTCTCCCCTGTTTCTGGGTATGCTTGGAATGCACGGGACAAGGTATGCCAACTATGCTGTTACAGAATGTGATTTACTGATTGGTATTGGTGTGAGATTTGATGACCGTGTCACAGGAAAACTGAGTGATTTTGCACCTTCAGCAACAATTGCGCATATTGATATAGACCCAACCAGTATCAGCAAGAGTGTTGAGGTTGACATCCCTATTGTTGGAGATGTGAAAAATGTAATCAGAGAGTTGAATAAACTGGTAAAGAAAAAAGATAACCTCAAACCATGGCTGGATAAAATTGAAGAGTGGAAGAAGAAATATCCTCTTTCCTACAAGCAGGGAAAGGAGATTAAACCCCAGTTTGTTGTGGAGGAAATTTACCGCATTACCAAAGGAAAGGCAATAATTGCCACAGAGGTGGGACAGAATCAGATGTGGGCAGCCCAGTTTTATAAATTTACCAGGCCGCGCACATTCCTTTCTTCAGGAGGGCTGGGTACTATGGGATATGGTTTTCCTGCAGCAATAGGAGCAAAGATTGGATGCCCTGACAAGATAGTTTTTGATATTGCAGGAGATGGCAGTTTTCAGATGAACCTTCAGCAGCTGGCAACCGCTGTGCAGTATAAAATACCTGTGAAGGTGGCAATTTTAAACAATGGTTTTCTTGGAATGGTGCGCCAGTGGCAGGAACTATTTTTTAACAGGCGCTATTCACAGACCCATATGGAGAACCCTGATTTTGTAAAGATTGCCCAGGCATATGGGGCAATGGGGATGAGGATTACAAAACCAGAGGATGTGGGTCCTGCTATTGAAAAAGCGATAGAATCTCCACTTCCGGTTGTGCTTGATTTTCATGTGGCACCGGAAGAGAATGTTTTTCCAATGGTGCCTGTTGGTTCACCAATTTCTGAGATGCTGGGAGGTCTGGCATGAAGCATACAATCTGTTGTCTGGTGGAAAATAAATTCGGGGTACTTGCCCGCATATCAACCCTGTTTAGTGCAAGGGGATTCAATATTGATAGCCTTGCTGTCGGGGAGACCGAAGACCCTTCTGTTTCACGTATGACAATAGTAGTGGATGTGGATGAAAAAATTTTAGAGCAGGTTATCAAACAACTACGCAAGCTCATTGATGTCATTAAGGTGATTGACCTCACAGGGCAGGATTCTGTGGAAAGGGAACTTATGCTTGTGAAGGTCAGCACTCCTGATGCGAGTATAAGGTCCGAAGTGATGCAGATTGTGGAGATATTCCGCGCAAAGATTGTGGATATAGGTCCTAACTCCCTTATAGTGGAGATTGTGGGAGATGAAAAGAAGGTTGAATCGCTATTAGAATTACTGCGTCCGTTTGGTATAAAGGAACTGGTTCGCACCGGAAAGATTGCAATGTTGCGCAGGTAAAAAGGAGGTTATCAAAATGGAGGAGATGGCAGGTATTCTTACTACCTATACATGGCGGATTATCACTGCCCTGGTAATTGTGCTGGTCGGGATACTGCTGGCAAGAGTTATTACAAGGTTTATTGAGAGGATTCTTATACGAATAGATATCCCATCTACAACCCGTGGATTTCTGGTAAGTTTTATTTATGTTGTGATAATTATAATAGCCATTGTTATGGCACTTACGAGATTTGAAATTGATATAGGCCCTCTCATAATAGGTATCGGGATTGTAGGATTTATAGCAGGGCTTGCAATACAGGGAGCACTTTCCAATGCAGTGGCGGGGATAATGATACTTGTGCAGAGGCCATTCCAGGTTGGAGACATTGTGGAAGCTGGAGGTGAAACAGGGGAGGTGAAGGAGATTACAACTACCTCCACAGTGATTGATACCCCCCAGAATGTAAAGGTTATCATTCCGAATGCAAAAATCCTTGCAGATAAAATAAAAAATTATAGTACTCACAGAATTCGCAGGATAAGTATTCCGGTTGAAATAGAGGCGGGGGTAAAGGTTGATTCACTTCTTGAGCATATCAAACACATCATATCCACGCAGGAAAAGGTTCTCAAGGAGCCTCCATCCTCAGCTACAATCAGCAGTCTTTCCAGTTCAAAAATTGTTATAACTGTAAAGGTATGGTGCAGCGTTGATGATATTGAAGAGGTTTCACACAACATTCTTTACGAGATTAAAAAAGAACTGGAGAGCAGGGGTAATCCTTTATGAAATACTTCAGAGTGTTTTTAGCAGTTTTTCTCCTTTGTTTTATCAGCGGATGTGGTCCCAGGGTAGCGGTGAAACAGGGTTATGACTTTTCAAAAGTCAGGCGTGTGGCAGTACTGGAATTTGAGGGGTATGGTGCAAGCGGTGTAGCAGACATATTTGTTATGGAACTGATGAGGAGCGGTTTTGATGTGGTGGAGAGAAATAAGCTTGACAATCTTCTTCGGGAGCAGGAGCTGGGGATATCAGGAAAGATTGACCCTTCAACAGCAAGGAGTATTGGCAGGATATTAGGTGTGGATGCTATCCTCACCGGTTCAGTCAGTCAGTATCTTCCGGCACAGAAGAGAATTGTTTATTTTTCACCAGGGGACACGCCTGTTATTATTCCTGGTCTTTATGTTGCAGAGAGGGGCGACAACTATGTAGTTTATTTAACCGATGCTGAAATTGGTCTCAGCGCCAGGATGATTGATGTAGAGACAGGTAGCGTTGTATGGGCTGCTTCTGATACATACCGCGGATTCTCCACAGACAGTGCACTCCAGGGAGTAATTCTTTCTCTTGTCGATTCCCTTAAGAAGGTCTTTCCGAAGAAAAAATAAAAGAAAGGAGTCAGGGCAATGGCAGGGAAAATGAAACGTAAAAAGTATGTTTATTTTTTTGGTGGTGGAAGGGCAGAAGGAAATGAAAGTATGAAGAATCTGCTTGGTGGAAAGGGAGCAAATCTTGCTGAGATGGCAGGACACAGGGATTTGAGACTCCCTGTTCCGCCAGGTTTTACAATTACAACAGAGGTATGTACCTATTATTATAAGAACAAAAGGACCTATCCACCTGGTTTAAGGGAAGAGGTCCAGAAGGCCCTTAAAAAGGTGGAAGAACTTATGGGAAGGAAATTCGGGGATCCTGAAAATCCTCTTCTTGTTTCTGTGCGTTCAGGCGCCAGACGTTCAATGCCAGGAATGATGGAAACAGTTTTAAATATTGGCCTGACAGAAAAAACCATCCCTGGTTTAATAAAACAGAGTGGTGGAAATGAGCGTTTTGTCTATGATGCATACAGAAGACTCATAATGATGTATAGTGATGTGGTTATGGAAAAAGCAGCAGGTATTGAGCCTGAAGAAAACCGCGGGATACGCAGACAGCTGGAAGAGATTATGGATGAGCTCAAAAAGAAAAAGGGTTATTCTTCAGATACGGATTTGAAAATTGAGGACCTGAAGGAGCTGTGCAGGCTGTTTAAGCTAAAGGTAAAAGAGGTGCTGGGAAAGGAATTTCCCGATAACCCTGAGGAACAGCTGTGGGGAGGTATTGGTGCTGTTTTTGCCTCCTGGAATGGAAAGCGAGCAGTGAGCTATCGCAGGATTGAAGGCATCCCTGATGACTGGGGAACTGCAGTGAATGTTCAGACCATGGTGTTTGGAAATATGGGTCCTGATTCTGCAACAGGGGTTGCATTCACACGCAATCCCGGAAATGGGGAAAAACAGTTTTACGGAGAATATCTAATTAATGCTCAGGGTGAGGATGTGGTGGCAGGCATAAGGACTCCTGCACCTATAAATGAGTATTCAAAATCAGAACACAATAAAAATCTTCAGACACTTGAAGAGGCAATGCCAGAAGTCTATAAGGAACTTTTTGATTATCAGAAAAGGCTTGAAAAGCATTACAGGGACATGCAGGACATAGAATTCACAATTGAAAAGGGTAAGCTGTATATGCTGCAGTGCAGGGTTGGAAAGCGCAATGGAATAGCAGCAGTGAGAATGGCAATGGATATGCTTAAAGAAAAACTTATCACAAAGGAAATTGCAGTGCAGAGGGTAAGTCCTTCTCAGTTAGACGAACTTCTTCATCCCATTGTGGACCCGGTGGCTGAAAAGGATACCAGACCTATTGCAAAAGGACTTCCTGCCGGACCCGGTGGGGCTACAGGACAGATTGTATTCTCTGCCAGGGACGCAGTTGACTGGGTGAAACAGGGCAAAAAAGTAATCCTTGTCAGGGAAGAAACAAATCCTGAGGATGTGGAGGGAATGCGCGCTGCAGAGGCAATTCTGACAGCAAGGGGAGGGATGACTTCCCATGCTGCTCTTGTTGCCAGGGGATGGGGAAAGTGTTGTATTGTGGGATGCGGCGAGCTTGAAATAGATTATGAGAAAAAGGAACTGCGCGTTGCAGGAAAGGTTTTCAGGGAGGGAGACTGGCTCACTTTAAATGGAACAAAAGGCAATGTTTATGAAGGCAAACTTCCTATGATGGATGCATCTGAGGATAAGATACTCAATCAACTGCGCAGCAATTTCTTAAAAGTCTGCAAATCGGTAAAAAGACTTGGTGTGAGGACAAATGCGGATACACCTGAAGATGCAAAAAGGGCAAGGGAGTTCGGTGCAGAGGGAATAGGGCTATTCAGAACAGAGCATATGTTCTATGGCAAGGGTTCTGATGAGCCACTTTTTCTATTGAGAAAGATGATTGTTTCAAAAACAGAAGAAGAAAGAAGAAAGGCACTCAATGAACTTTTCCCGTTTATGAAAAGAGATATTAAAGGAACCCTTGAGGCAATGGATGGATTGCCTGTTGTAATACGTCTGCTTGACCCGCCCCTGCATGAGTTTGTTCCGAAAGACCCTGCAAAGCTTGAAAAACTTGCATCTGAATTAGGGATAACACTTGAAGATTTGCGCAGGAGGGCAGAATCCCTTCATGAGTCCAATCCTATGATGGGACACCGCGGGGTGAGACTCGGTATCACTTATCCTGAAGTAACAGAGATGCAGGTGCGCGCCATATTTGAAGCAGCAGCAGAATTATTAAAGGAGGGGAAAAAGCCATATCCTGAGATAATGATTCCTGTTGTGTGTGATGTAAATGAGCTTGCAGACCAGAGGAAAATTGTTGACAGGGTTTATGGAGAAGTGCTTAAAAAATTCAACCTGAAGAAAATAAAATGGAGCTTTGGCACAATGATTGAAATTCCCAGGGCTTCTTTTGTGGCAGATGAACTTGCCAGATATTCTGAATTTTTCTCCTACGGCACAAATGATATGACACAGATGGGATTTGGCTTTTCAAGGGATGACATCGGTTCATTCCTGCCTGATTACCTCCAGAAAAATATCCTGCCACAGGACCCATTCCAGAGTATTGACCAGAAAGGGATTGGAGAAATCATAAGGATAGGGATAGAAAGGGGAAGGAAGACGCGCAGGGACCTGGAAGTGGGAATCTGTGGTGAGCACGGTGGAGATCCTGAATCCGTGAAATTCTGTCACAGGGCTGGAATGGACTATGTGAGCTGTTCCCCCTTCAGGGTTCCCATTGCTATTCTTGCAGCAGCCCAGGCCGCAGTTTCCGGGGTCAGGTCTTGACATTTCACACATCGCGGGGACTGTTTCTATTTTCCAGGGGAAAAGGACTGTCCCCTTTTTACTTTTTATCTGGAGGTTTTAAATGATTTATGGCCTGCAGATGGGAGCAGTGATTGTAAACAAGGGTTTTGAGCAGGGCTTGAAAGATTATGAGGAAATTGCAAAAAAGGCTGGACTTGAGAGTATTGAGATTGATTTTTCCCATCCGGCGCTTTTCACTGATGGCCTGAAGGCAAGGATTCTCCTCTCTGAAATTGGTCCGGAACTCAAAAAGAAGATAAAATCATTTGTAAAGCCATTTAAAATAAAGGGCGGGCATTTATTGTGGAGTTCTATGGGAATTTTTCCTGTCTCCGAGAATGAAATTATTCAGAAGGCTTCCTGGCAGGTAATACGGGAGAGCATAAAAAAGGCGCAAGAACTGGGCTTGAATTATGTGACGCTCCATTCTGCCCATCCTGTTAAAAATATGCCTGAACATACTGTGAGAGAAAAATTCAGGAAGGCAGTGCTGGACAACGCAGATATTCTGGATGAATGCAAAATTGTTATGGCTATTGAGAATATGGGCGGAGACGAAGCCTGGCTTATTGAAACAATCCGGGGAATGAAAAATTCCCATGTCAGGATGACTTTTGACATAGGGCATTATTTTAATTTTGAGATAGCGTCAAAGAAAATTTCTCTTGCGGATTCTCTGCCAGGACTCGTTTCGCTGATAAAATCAGCAGAAGGGATTATCAGAAATGTGCATATGCACGACCACAGCGGGCAGTCAGATCATCTTCCAATAGGAAAAGGTGTAGTTGATTTCAAGCCCATAATCCAGGCATTCAGGAGCATAAACTATCCGGGTCCCATAAACCTTGAGTTTGCCACGAATAACTTACAGGATGCTATTGAATCCATCAGGATTCTTAAAGAATACGAACGATTTATGTCCGGTTAAAGTCCGGCAAGGGATTTGATTTCCTTAAGGTGCACCCTTGCGGCTTTTTCACCAAGCGCAATGCAGATTTTTGCAGTTCTGAAGTCAGCCCAGGGAATTGGCTCCAGTTCAGGGCGGATTGCCAGGTCAGCTTTATCCAGTTGTGGCTTGGCAAGATAATACTGCTGGATGTCAATTACCCGCCCATAAGTTTCAAATCTGTTTTTAGGAACATTTGTGGCAGGTAAATCTGGACGTACATCCACTGCTATAACCTTTTCTGCACCCAGTTCCCTGCAAACATCCACGGGGATGTTATCCACTATTCCACCATCCATCAGATACATTCCTTCATATTCCAGGGGCGGCCATATGCCCGGCACAGTAGAGCTTGCATCAATAGCAATGCGCAGGTCCCCTTTTTTAAAAACTATTTCCTTTCCTGACAGGATATCACAGGATATGGCAGCGAATGGAATCTGCAGGTCCTCAATGTTTACCTTTGGAAGAAGGTTGCCAAGTATTCCCTCCACTCTTTTCATATTGAAGAAGGATTTCAGAAGGCTGGGGAAGTTTATAAGGCTTTTATCAATAAGTTGCAAAACAGCAGATGGCTCTTTTGGAAAATCCTTTTCACCCAGCTGTCTGAAACCTATGCTTTTAAAGTATTCGAGAAAGCGTTCTATCCACATTTCTACATCTGGTTTGAGGCAATAGGCACCTCCCACCAGTGCCCCTACGCTTGTGCCAGCAATCGCAGAAATCTGTATCCCTTCTTTTTCAAGCACCCTTAAGATACCCAGGTGTGCCATTCCTTTTGCTCCACCGCCACCAAGTGCCAGTCCAATCTTATTCATCTTTTCTCCAGTATCAACCTGGCTTTCGGCCACTGTACTCTCTTCTAAATACCAGGGATGTGAACAATTGGTTATTACATATTATATCAATAAAATCTCAGAAAGTCAATTCTGACTTGACTTTTTTAAAAACCCTTGTATAATATTCTATAACAGGACGGGGGGGAAATTGAAGAAGCGATACGCGATTGTAGTTGTGTGCTGTGCATTAGTTCTTGCAGCTGTCATTTCTGCGCCCAAATGGAGAAAGAAGGCTGTTCAATCCAGGGCCGGGAACAAAGAAGTGGAGTTTTTTAGTTTTTCACCAGGAGATTCTCTTTATGACTGCCTGAGTGCACAGGGACTTCCGGACACTGTTATATATCCTGTGGTTAAAACCCTTAGCGAGACATTTGACCCCCGCAGATGCAAGCCGGGCGATAGATACAGGATAGAATGGACAGAGAATAGAGAATTTTCCTGTTTTGAATACTGGCCCGACCCGCGATATTATTATGTAGTAAGATTTGATGGCGAAACCTACTCCCTGAAGAAAGAACAGCTACAGCTCAGGAAATCAATAATAGGAGCTGGCGGAAGGATAGAAACAAATCTCTGGGAAGCAATGAGAGGTCAGGGTATTTCTCCTGACCTTATAATGAGGCTTACAGACATTTTTGAGTGCAATATTGATTTTCTTACAGAGCCGCGAAAGGGGGATATTTACAGGCTTATCTGGGAGAGGTATTCGGGAGAAAACGGACTTGTTATAGAAGATAAAATACTTGGAGCAATGTACAGGGGAGAAGAGGCAGGCGTTAATTTGGCAATATTTTTCAATGGCCACTATTATGATTCTGACGGGAAGGCACTGGAAAGGCAATTTCTGCGAGCACCCCTGAACTACAGGCGCATAAGTTCATATTTTTCATACAGGCGGTTTCATCCTATCCTGAGATACTTTCGTCCTCACCTGGGTATTGACTATGCTGCTCCCGCAGGCACTCCTGTTGTAAGTATCGGAGATGGCACTGTTGTTTTTAAGGACTGGAAAGGAGCAAATGGAAATCTTGTAATGGTGAGACATGACTCGGTTTATACCTCCAGCTATGGCCATCTTTCCAGGTTTGGAAAAGGAATAAGAAGCGGAGTCAGGGTAAAGAAGGGACAGGTTATAGGCTATGTGGGAATGACCGGACTTGCAACAGGACCACACCTGGACTTCCGCGTAAAAAAATACGGAACTCCTATCAATTACCTCAGGTTGAAATTTCCACCTTTGAAGAGCATTGAGAAAAAGGATATGCCTGCATTTGAAGAGACAAAGAAGGCTGCATTCAAATTGCTTTCAGCAGTCCGTGGACAGATTCAGGAAGTCTCTCCGGAAGAGAATTAAAAATGGGCAAGACAGGGGAAGTAAAACCGGTTAAATTAATTATGGGGATAATTGCTTCGGGTGAAGATGTTATGAGAGAAGCAGAAGAATTAATGCAGGATATGGGAAGGATTGATCTGCGCAGCCCTGTTATCCCATTTGATTTCACAGATTATTATGAGAAAGAAATGGGCACAAACCTTCTGCGTCAGTGGTGGTCATTTACGAATTTAATAAATCCAGAGGAAATTGCAGATATAAAGCTTAAAACCAATGAGATTGAGGCAGGGCTCTCCATAGAATCGCCGCAGGGCTCAGGTAATTACAGAAGAAGAATAAATTTGGACCCCGGATATATTGACGGTGCAAAGCTGGTGCTTGTAAGTACAAAGGATTATAGCCACAGAATATATCTTCAAAAAGGAATCTATGCAGAGCTCACACTTATTTATGAGAAAGGCGCATTCCATCCCCTTCCCTGGACCTATCCGGACTATAGAACAGAGGTTAGCCTCTCTTTTTTTCAGGAGGCAAGAAGCTCTTTAATCAAGGTTAGACTGAAATAGCAGGAGGAAATAAAAGATGTTTACCCGGAAAACAATCAATGTAATTCTGTATGTTGTGTTCTTTTTGCATATGGCACATTTTTGCTCTGCCCGGAGTTCATTCCGTTTTGAATCTGATAACAAACTTTATGGAGCAGATATTCAGAATAATGTTTCCCAGTCTTTTCTGAATACGCAGGTTAATTATATTTCAAATATGGCTTTCAGTTATAGCCATGGATTTGGAGCCGGATATGATGCGAATGTGAATCTTGACTTCAGATTGACTAACGATATGAAGGTTTATAGAAATATGGTGGAGATGGGAAAGGTTCTTGTATCTTTTGGAAAGGGGGATGAGTTTAAAATAAATGCCGGGAATATCTACACCAGTTTTTCTCAGTATACACTGGGCAGGTCTCTGGAGGGTGCTGACTTCTGGAAAAAATTTAGTATTGGCGAAAACTGGCAGTTAAAATCTTCTATCGTAGCAGCCAGACATTATGGAGCGGATGCAACAAAGTATGCCCGATATGCATATGGAATAAGATTTGAAGGAAGTACGAAACAGAATATGGTTGCTGGCTTCAGTGCAGTAAGGACATTTGACGACAGGGCTTCTCTTCCCGGAGGGCCTGTCATATGCATAGACAACCGGGTATATGGACTGGACCTGAAACTACCTGAATTAAAAGCAGGGGATTTCTGCAAGATGTCTGTAGAACAGAACATTGCAGGCACATGGCTTGATACCGGAGCAAGTGCTATCCCGCAGGCTGACTTCGCCTATAAACTTTCTGCTACTGGACTTTTGGATTTAAAGATAGAAAAAATAAATCTTGGAATTGATTGCGAAATAGCGGGTCCTGATTTTAATTCCTATTCCGGTTCAGGAACAAAAGACCAGGCAACTCTTGGGCTTAATGTGAGGACAAGTTTAGGCAGCAGGAGCAATATGAGGATTTCCTACCAGAACTACCACAACAATCTCCGCAATAACCTAACATATACAACGAACAATAATAACGCTGGCATTTCTTTTGATGTGCTACCTGTAAGACAAATCCAATCTCTGAACCTTAATATGTCATACAGTTTCAGAAGGTCAGATACTTCAGATAGGAGCAGCGATAAAATTAACCACTCCATTTCAACAAGTGCAAATTATTCGTTAAACAAAATGAATTTTAATCTCGGCTATCAGTATTCGCACGCCATAGATGCACTCAACTTTTCAAACAATAATCAGACCAACAATATATCCTTTGGTTTTTCAGTGAACAGATTGAACCTCCCTCTGAAGGAACTCACTATTTCACCTCAATTGAGATATTCTCTCCAGGAATATGATATAAACTCTGTGCAGGGTCAGGATTATACCCATGACATAAGGGCAGAGTGTGGATTTGGCTATGGAAACAATATTAATTTTAACCTTTCACTGGGAAGGAATATTGCTGACCGCGCCCTTAAACTCGCGGATTCTTTTATGACACAGCTCAATGCACAGCTCATCTACACCCTGAATACACAGTCTTTCGGAAATATGACATTTTCCATAGACTACACAAACAGGAACAACACCTTTGAAATAGCAACAAAAAATTATAACGAGAGTACATGGAGTGCAGGGGTAAGATACAGATTTTAAACGAGAGGGCAAGGAAATGTGTAAACGAGGTATTTAATGGAGGAAGAAGATGAAAAGATATACAGGCTTAATATTCCTGGTGTTAATCCTTTCCAGTGGATGCTGTCAGGCAAAGAAGTATGATAGCATTTCCAGGCAGGTGTTTCTGGAATTTCTTGAGGACTTAAATCCAGAAAGTGCAGAAATTAAAGTGATTGCAAAAACAGGCGCAGAAGGAAGTATTCCAGCACAAAAAGTTCTTGCTGAATTCTGGAATTTTGCTGTTTTAAAATCAATGGAAATTGAAAAAAATGTTAGTTCACGGGTCTTTAAAAAAGAAACCGGAAATGACCTGACAAAAGCAATGCTCAGGGATGGCGAATATCCCGTTAATATGGCCGGGTCTGTTATAGCGAGAGCATACAGAGACTTCTACAGGTGGGCGGGCAACGAGATATCTTTAGAAGACCTCCAGCACAGGATAGATTCTATTCCTGATACAGGTTCAATGGACGGGATAACAGCAATAATGGTTAAAGCTAGTGTCCCTCCTCAATTAATTAATTCATTGAAGGCAACCATTATGGATAAAATTGACAGGGCAATCAAAACTGTACAGGTATCAGGGGGGAAGGCAGCTAAAGAGTTTGAGTTGTCCAGAAAATTTGAAGATTACAGAACCAGACTTGCTGACCTGCAGGCACAGCTTGACCAAAAACTGTTGAAGATAAATAGAATGACAGGTCTGTGGACAATGGGAGAGGCAGTTGACTCAATCCTGTCAAGATACAATCCCTCAGTTCCCATGCATTTTTCAAGTTATAATTATCAGATTGCAGTATTTATTGAAGATGCAACAGAATTTGTATTTGGAATCGGCAGTGATTTAAAGGTAAACGATACAAATAAAAAGGATTTAAAGGAGAAGATAGCAAAAGCAAGGGAATTCTATAAAGAAATTCAGGATTCAGTAAAGGCTTCATCCGCAGCCATAGCAAAGGAATGTCAGGAGGCTGATAATATATCTGCTGAATTTGAAACACTGAAGAGTCAGTATGTACAGTTTGTAGCAGACAACAGCGATATGTTTACGCTGGTGCCCCTGTTTGATATTAAGGCAGCGCAGGAGGAGATTAAAATTACACTTAAGAACTTTGAGGATTTCAAGAAAGACCTTGAGAATGTCATAGCCAGTAAAATGAAATTCATAAACCAGACTGGTTTATAACAGGGAGGAAGCGATGAAAAGAAATATAGCAGGATTTTTAGCTCTGTTACTTCTTTGCATGTTTATATGCCCTGCAGTCTTGGCTGTTGAGGTAATTGAGGGCGAGCCTGTTGCAGGACAGGTTTTTAAAATAGCCAAAAACACATATCAGGTAGTTGATTTTGGAAAAACCTTGTTGGACCTGGATGTAGAGGCACTCAGCGAAGTACTGGATAAGGCATGGGGATATACAGGGAAAGGACTTTCTCTGGGCCAAACAACTTATGCATGCTGGAAAGACCTGCAGAATAATGATGTTGAAGCATTCTGGAAAGATGCTATAGAAGGATATGGAGGAGTTGTTAAAGATATAGCAATGGAGATGATAGTCAAGGCAGAGGAAAAAGCAGCCCTTCAAGGAGCATTCACAATAAAAGTAATGCCTGGACTTTTCTCTACTATAAGCGGGGTTATGGCAGCAGTAGATATCACCCAGATGGTTGGGGACTATATCGGGATGAAGATTCATGGTGACGCAGTAATGACTTATTTTAGAAACTACTGCCATTATATGCGTGTATACAATGGAAACCAGGAAGAAGTGAAAAACACCTTGTGTGCACTTCCTTTTACAAGGCTTGCAATGGACGCTATCGCACAGCAGATTTTAAAACTTGACCCGGATAAAGTACCGGTTTCTGAAAGGGATAGGCAGGCTGAAGAATACATACATCAGAAATATCTGGAGATGCTAAAAGAAAATGAATTCCGCATCCGCCAGCTCAATGCACAGGTGACTGCAATGCAGAAGTTTATTAGAAACCGCATTGCAAAAAGGCTGGAAATTATAATACCATTTGTGGAAAATGAGATAGCTAAAAAACTGCCTTATATAATGAAATATAATCCTGAAAAAGCAAAAGAAATAAGAAGGGAGTTATCCATTGGTATGATTGATTCACCATATCCAAATGGAACAGGTGTTGTTTATTCCATATTGATGCCACAATATCAGGAAGAAGAGAAGAAATTGAGAGAGAAAATGCAAGCCTATGAAAATGAAGTAAAAAACGCAAGGATGTCAACAGTTCTTGCAGTGGAAAAACTTATAAACCCATCGCGGGTAGGGGAAACAGAAATATCCAAAGTAAAGAAAGAAGGAAGTATTGACTTTGTTAAAGCAAAAGCATTGATAGAACCCACTTTTGAAGACATAAACACCGGAAAGCTTGCAGGGTTTTATATTGCATTTCTCAACCAGGCATTTAAGGAGAAACTGGATAAACCACTGGAATTGAAAGGCGAAGAGTTTAGAGGAATATTTCTCAAAGGATTAAAGGAATTCAAATTCTCTGCATACCAGATACTCAAAGATGCTTTTTATATGGCAAAGGATTATGCCAAAGCCAAAAGGTATACTTTAAAATATAGTACAGTCACGTTTAAGTGGAGACAGGTTACCAAGACAATATATGTTAGTGTTTTATATCTAAAACTCTATGGTACTCGTGAGCAGTATGAAATGGTTAAACATATGCGCGACGAAGAAGAGGTCCCCATAACAGTTACAGTCCAGGAAGGATATAGGTGTGGGTGGGAAGACAGTATTCTTATTTACTATCCTTTCGGTAGCAGGGACGAGTTAAGAGATGAAGAAACTTATCGTAGAAAAAGAGATGAAGTGTATCGCGCCCGGAGGGATAGGCCCGATTGTGTTAATATTTTTGAAGATAAAGTGGAAGAAAATCTGGTTTCTATTGAAGAAGCAAAAAATAAAATATTTTATCCTGTTGTGCAGCAATATATAGCCCTCCTTGAACAGTTTAAGCAGAAATATAAGAAGAATGCTACAATATCTACAGTAATGAAGAAAAGTATAGACGAATGGAAGGAAAAATACGCCAATAGGGTCAATACAAACTTTGAAAAGTTCTTTGTCCATGGTTCGCCAATAAGTAAATTGAAGGATTATGCAATGCAGGGCATACCCGGTGAGGGAATAGGTAAAATAGTTTACAGAAATATAGTTTCAGGCGGAATAAATGCTGAAGATCTTTCAAAGGCAGTTGAGAAAACAGTGTTTGCCGTTGCTGAAGAAGATGGAAAAGATGGTGTACTGAAAATGCTGGATAATATCCAGCCGGTTGTGGATGCTAAAATTGCTGAGATAGGTGAACTTCCTTCCAGAAATGAAACAGTGCAGAATATTGCTAACCTTGATAAAATTATAAATGACCTCAGCGTTCTGGTCGGTCCCTCATACGCCAGAACAGCTAAAAGGCCCGACGGCAGCATTGTGGTCGTGGGCGAATACACAAACGAAGCAGGTAAGCAGGAATATTTTTCAACAAGCAGCGGAAAGGGAGGGGAAGCTGAGGCTAAGGATGAAGCAGAGATAACAAACATTGTTTTTGGAGAAGCCAGCAGCAGCCAGGGAGGAGTTTTTGAATTCAGTTTTGGAGATGTAAGTAAAGATATTCAGGATTTATATAAGAAAACATACAAAGATAAAGAAGAGATTCAGGAAATATCATACAGAGCAACTGCTCTTGAGAATTTAAAACAGAATTATCAGGCAATTGGCAGGGAATTTAAGAACGCTGGCAATAAAGTTATAATGATGTATGCAAATCAAACAGACGTACTTGAAAAATACAGAAAATGGCTAAAGGAGAAATTTCCTGTTCTTATAGATGTGAATAAAAAAATTAAAGAATTGCTTGATAGTAAGGCAGGCATAGAACAGTTTAAGGAGCCCGTTGCAAAAAGAAAGGAAATTGAAAATAGCTACAAACAGCTGATTGAGCAGAATTCACGGTATATGCCTGCTAAAGGTGAACTTGGAAGAATTATTGAGGAACTGGGTATGAGGCAGTTTTTTACAATCACTGATGCCCTGCAATACAGGGTATCTGACTTTCAAAAGGATATAGAAGAACGCTACCTGAATCCATTGAATATTCCAGGCGTCAGTGAAACCACCGGAGTAATTTCAGGCGAAGAGGCTGCAAGAAGAGTAAGGAGCGTTCTGGATGCTCTCATCAATGCCTATCAGAATGAAAATGTTAGCCAGTTTATGTCAAATGTGGATGAGAATTTCAGTGTCACTGGTTCCAGCTCAAAAAATTATACTGTCCTTCAGCAGTCCATATCTGATGACTTCAGACTTCTTTCTGATATCAGGTTTACCACCTACATTAAAAGCTCACCCGAATATTACCCGGTTTCAGGATTATGTAATGTAAAAATAAGCTGGTTCAGAAGAGCATTTATAGAGTTGACAGGGCATGAATGGGTAGTGGAAAACAAGGAAACGACTTTTGTTTTCAAATTTAACCCTGAGGGCAAACCCCTGCTTTATAGAACAGAAGGTGCAAATATGTTTGGACTTGCAGATCCATTTGGCAGGATTTATATAACAGAAGGTAAGATTGATGGAAAAGAAATTACTGAGGATATGAACGTTACCATTGAAGACGGCAGAGTTTACCAGAATGGCACTGCAATTCCGCCTGAAGGTGTGCCCGGAGAAGGTAACGCGGCAGGTGTTGTGACAGGTTCGGCAACGATATTCGATGCAGGAGACCCACCCGCAGGGATTAACGGGTGGGATTTCTCTGCAAATGCAGGTCACGGAGGGCTTGCAGGACCCGGTGTTGCGGATATCTTTTACGGAACCGTGGGAGGTTATTATCTCTGGCTTGGCCCAGGACATACTCCTATTAAGAAACTGGGAACTTCCTGGCAATCTACTGTTCCGACTGCCGGTTATAATATTTCAGAGGATATTTTAGTCGGGGACGTTTGCGCTATAAAAACACAGGAGGGAAAATACGCCCAGATAAAGATTAAGTCTTTTAACGGAACACAGTGCCAGTTTGATTTCAAATTCCAGACAAACGGCACCCCTAATTTTTGATAGATTATTTCCGTTTTCTGCTCAATATTATAATACATTTATAGGTGGAATCCAGGCACTGGGTAGGGGTGAGATGAAGGATTTCCCGACCGTTCCTACAAGTGGCTACAATTCTGATATTATCCCTGCCACAGCAGGTTATGTATATGCTATCCGGACAGCACAGGGAAACTATGCGAAGGTAAGGATTGACAGTATCTCAGGTGACAATGTAATCTTTTCATGGGAATACAGGTCTGACGGTGGCACTATCTTCTGGAAATGAACTGTTTCTTAAATTTATAAATTAAACACCTGATTATTATTTAGAATTATTCCTGAGGAATCTCTGAACTGTAAAATGGATACTTTTATGCTTGAGAACTCTTAACTTTTTGCACTTAAAATGGGAAAGATTCGAACTTTACACTTGACAAATTCAGCCATTGTGATATAATATTCTCTGGCATCTATGACCTCCTTTCTTGCCTGGGTTTTCTCGTCAAAGAATATTATACCCATAGCAGGAAAGAAGTCAACAGGTGCCTTTTATTTTTCAAAGACCATCTCTTATTTAATATAATTTACACTATCTCACGACACTTTCTGGAGAAGAACCAATTTTTCTAACACTTCATCAGAAACAGAAATTTCTTTTAAATCTCTCAATCTTTCTACTTCGCTCTTTAACAATGGTCTAAGCCTCTGTCCACAGGGATAGTCAAATATCTGCCATATTTTTATCAGTGGAATTACTACATCCAGATTATAGATACTACTTTTATTTCTTTTCCTCTTTTTCTTAAGTGAGAAATCATAATGATTAATTTTCCTTACTACATATTTTCTCTTTTGTCCTGTGTTTCTACAATACTCATCCAGGATAGACGATTTCTCTTTTTTGCTCT